>Ga0207054_1060_pt1 | contig 34687 bp, 38 predicted proteins | sample Alteio_BWMinCont_60_FD_153288 | JGI IMG/M metagenome (GOLD analysis project Ga0207054, IMG submission 153288) | Enriched cells from forest soil in Barre Woods Harvard Forest LTER site, Petersham, Massachusetts, United States -... | ecosystem: Environmental > Terrestrial > Soil > Temperate forest >... | reverse complement strand
CCCTGATTTTAAAAAAAGATATTCGTGGGTTTGTTCCGTATTTACAAAAGCGGGCGAGCGGGCGAGCTCCTCCTGCAATTTTACAATTTCTTTTCGCTGTTCGTACCAGTCGAGGCTTAATTTAAAAGCAGTAGTTAACAGGATATACCATGCCGTGGTAATTAAATTAAATGGAAAAGAGTACCAGAAATTAAGATAGCTTGCCGCCCCAATAACAAAACCATATAAATAAATATCATACAAACTTTGCAGGCTTACATAAGCGAATAACGACAAGGTCAACCAACTGAAATAGCTATAGTACCGTTTGGAAGAAAAATACTTCGGGATAAAATAATAAAGATTTAAATAAGCCAGTGACAGGATTAACAACACCCTTACCACGATGCATTCTGCAAAATGGGCAAGTCCCACTTTTTGAATAAGGTATTTTCTGTCAAACAAAAAAATAAGCGTAATTATTAGCCAAAGAGCCAGGTGCAATAATTGCTTTACTAAACGCCACTTCATTTGCCGGGTTGATTTATTCAAAAATGAATATAAAGAAGATAACCGACCAGCGCAACCGACTAACATCAAATTAAATAGATAAATAACGCGACTGCAACATACGTCTACCCATATTGCGGTTGGTCTACTATATTTTTCGATAACTTTATAACAGGCTATTCTTGTCTTAAGATACTAATATCCACTTAATTAATATTGCCATGAAAAAAATTGCTGCGTTTATTGTGCTTTTTGCAACCTTGTTGCTTAACGCATGTATCAATGGCTATAGTCAAAAAAGCGAAAGCCCGTTTACTATTATTCAGCTGAAAACGCGTTTTAAGCCCTATAGCATTGAGATTGCCGACCTGAATAACGACAAGATCAACGACCTGGTAATCGCCAACGGCGAAGACAGTAGCGTAACCATAATGTTGGGTACTGGTAAGGGAAACTTTGTCGAAGCTAAAGGGTCACCCTTCCCGGCTGGGTATATGCCAAATGATATTGCTATTGCCGATTTTAATAAGGATGGCAAGCCCGACCTGGCCTTTGCCAATCATGATCGCAAATACTTAACAGTATTAACGGGAGATGGGAACGGGTCATTTTCGCCATTAAAAGGCTCGCCGTTCCAGGTGCAAGTGACACCGCATACGCATGGCATCGCCGTCGGCGATTTTAACAGCGATGGTAATTTAGATATGGTTACCGATAGCTGGGGAAATGACCGCCTGGCTATATTATTTGGAAATAATAGTCACGGGTTTAACAATGCCATAAAGTACCTGGCTGTAGGCAAACACCCTTACCAGCGTATACGGGCGGCTGATTTAAATCACGACGGAAAGCTGGATATTGTAACAACCAATCTCGACGGAAAAAATGCCACGATATTATTGGGCGACGGGAAGGGTAATTTTCATGAACCTAACGGTTCGCCATTTGCCTGCGGCGATTCGCCGTTTGGCGTAGCCATTGGCGATGTTAACCACGACGGCAACCTTGATCTGGCCATAATCAATTCGCCCAGCATAACTTCGGATAATACCGGGCGCGACGGCCTAACAGTTTTATTAGGTGATGGAACAGGCAGGTTCACTATGATGCCGGGATCGCCGTTTACTACAGGTATTTCGCCCAGCCGGCTAGCCATAGGCGATATTAACGGGGATGGCATTGCTGATATTGCTGTTGCCAATTATAAAAGCAGCAGCGTTACGGTTTTCATTATGGGTAAAAACACAGTAGTTTCAAGCTATACAATTATGGTTGGCGCCATGCCGGATGGTATTGCTATTGCCGATTTAAACGGAGATGGGAAAAACGATATCGTAGTCACCAATAGCGGCGAAAAGTACCTTAACATTATATTTAGTAAATAGGCTTGTAGCCGGTGGACGGTTAATTCCTGGCCAACTCCGGTTGTGGCATATACTCTAAGCGTTTTTTGAACCAGGCGTCCCAACTGTGTTGTTGTTGGTGATTGAGCATGTGGGCGGTATCATCGTCATAATCAAGCGATAGTTGTTTGTATTTTTCATGCACACGGTCGAACAAATTATTGGCCTCATATTGGTAATTGGCATCGAAACGGGTTTTGCTTACGGTGCGTATCAATTCCTGCTGCTCCATATAAGCGATCATGTAGTGCCCCTGCTCATGATCTAAAATATCGTTCATCATCTCGCGGGAGGTTACCCGTTTCTTATTGATCCACGATTTGTCATTATTAAAAACCAGCTTAATATCGCAGGTTAAGCGGTAAACACCTTTTTCGCTTTTAGCGCGATAATTAAAATCGATATAGCAATTAGTATAAGCTACAATATCGCCATTGCTCAACTCGGGCATGCCCGCAAACTCTTCTGCAGATAGTTGGTGATACGAGCCGGGTGTTTGTGCCACACCCAATTGAAAAATAAATAAAAAGGCAACTACACCTATCGCCTTCACTAAGTTACATTTCATGCCTTTTTATTTAAACTATTTACTTTTTGACTTTGTCAGCATGCAAAAGGTTTAAACTCATCATTTCTTTCATGGTTTGTTGCATGGCATCGGTAGATCCGTCAAGGAAAATAACGTTACCCTGCGAGTTTTCGGCAAAGTGTTTTATGGATTCGGTCCACATAGTGAATAAGATAACCGAGGTATCCATGTGTGCGTCCTGCATTTCTTTAGCAGCAACACTCATCCCTTTGGCCACTTCCTGGCGGAACAGTGCCACACCTTGTCCGCGTAGCTGTGATGCCTGGCGCTCGGCCTCGGCAGATATTTTGATGGCATTACCTTCTGCTTCGGCGGCTTTGGTTTTGGTGATCAGCAAAGCCTGTCCTTCATTTTCGGCGGCAGCTTTCAGGTTATTTGAAGCCACTACCTGGCTCATTGATTTCATGATCACTTCATCAAACGTAATATCATTCAACTGCAGATCCTGTAAATGATAGCCCCATGTTTCCAGCACCTGGTCCAGTTGCTCCTTTACGTGCTCCACAATATCGCGTCGAAGTATCAACACCTCTGATTGTCGTTTGGTGGCTACAAACGCCCTGATTGACCCTTCAACGGTGCGTATCAGCGCCTGCATCAGGTTACGGTCGTCAACAAACTTAAAGGCAACGTTTTTTATGGTTTCTTCCTGCTGGTCCAGTACTGAATAAAGCAGCATGGCTTTAAAGTACACATTGGCCTGGTCAAAAGTTACCGCCTGGAACTCCAGCTCGACAGAGCGGTTCTGGATGGAAATATAAGAGTAAATGTTTTCGATAAAAGGGATCTTAAAATTAAGCCCCGGCAGCAATATCCTGCGGTACTTGCCAAATACAGTAACTACTGCAATAGTGCCTTGTTTTACAGACACAAATGACGAAAATACAAGGATCAATAAAAGGAATACAAAAATTAATAAGCCTATTTGAGTGGTCATAACGCTAATTTTTTAATAACTAAAGATAGAATTAAATTATTGGTGTGCTATTTGTTTTTGATAAATGTCTTTATTATGAGGCATTTAAATATATGAACTTAAAACGTACTTTCGGAGCGATACTTACCGTATTGGGTATTATAGGATTAATTTACACCGGTATAGGCATTGTAAATCACAACTCGGGTTATACAACGTTAACAGTGGTTGGTGTTATTGGTATTATCTTTTTCTTTACAGGTATAGGCCTGGTTAAAAATACTACTGACGAAGCAAAATAATGTTAAACAAAAAACCCTTTCGTTTCGGAAAGGGTTTTTTTAATGTCTTTAGTTTTTATCGTTGCTGAGCTCGTTCGTAAGCCCGAGTTCTTCTTTAAATGCGCTGAGCACCCTGCCGCCCTTATAAAAATAACGGCTGTAATAAGCATCATCCAAACTACTGATGGCAACGCCTTTTAACGAAGCGTGTGCAAAACGGTTATTGCCTAAATAAATGCCGATATGTGAAATGCTACGGCTATGTATTTTAAAGAAAACCAAATCGCCTTCTTTTAAATCATCCCTGCCAACCGGGCTAACCATGCTAAAAATATCTCTTGAATTGCGTTTGATATCCAGGTTAAATACATCGCTGTATAATTGCTTGGTGAACGCTGAGCAATCAATTCCTTTTTTCGAGCTTCCGCCAAAACGGTACGGGGTGCCTATCCAATCGTAAACAAAATGAAATAATTTCATATTTGATGTTGCAGAAAGTGCAACACCCATAATTTGGGATAAATAATCTTTTGCTAAACTCTCTTGTTCGTCAGGCGCTTTATCAACGGATTGATTTGGAACGATTTTTGTTTGTGCCGAAACGGCTAAAACGCTGAAAAATAAGGCAATGGCCAATATCAATTTCTTCATTAATTATTAATTTTGTTGCTGTTGGTTCAACAAATTGTTCATTAAATTGGACAATGTTCTTACGGTTGACCGCAAAACTATCCAATTTATACGATTTACCAAATAAAAGGTTCCATTTTTTTTTATTCTAACAAAGTTGTTGCAGTTTCGATAATTTGCAGGATATAATTAGATTTGCGCTTTATCTATAATAATTGGTTGTTTAACAAATGAGTTCAATCGAAATAAATAAAGACACCTACCTTAATTGGTACGAGTCTATGCTTTTAATGCGCAAGTTCGAAGAAAAAGCCGGACAGTTATACGGGCAACAAAAAATACGTGGTTTTTGCCATTTATATATTGGGCAGGAAGCGGTATTAGCCGGCGCCATGTCGGTATTAAAACCAGAAGACAGCATGATCACTGCATATCGCGATCATGCACACGCTATAGCCAAAGGCGTAACCAGCAGTTCAATCATGGCCGAACTTTATGGTAAAGCCACCGGATGCTCAAAAGGCAAAGGCGGCTCGATGCATATGTTTTCTAAAGAACAACATTTTTATGGCGGCCACGGTATCGTAGGCGGACAAATACCTTTGGGCGCGGGCATAGCCTTCGCCGAAAAATTTAAAGGTACCGAGTTTGTAAACGTAGCCTATATGGGCGACGGCGCCGTACGCCAGGGTGCACTTAACGAAACTTTTAACATGGCTGCGTTATGGAAGCTGCCCGTAATATTTGTTTGTGAAAACAATGGTTACGCTATGGGTACCTCGGTTGAGCGTACCACTATCCAAACGGATATTTATAAATTAGGTTTGCCATACGGTATTCCTTCATCAGCCGTTGATGGTATGGATCCGGTTGCGGTACATAACGCCATGGATGAGGCTGTTCAACGCGCACGTAAAGGCGAGGGACCAACATTCCTGGAGATGCGCACCTACCGTTACAAGGGCCACTCGATGTCCGATCCGCAGAAATACCGCACAAAAGAAGAACTGGAAAGTTATAAGGCGAAAGATCCTATTGAAACGATAAAACATGCTATTGAAAAAGCAGGTTATGCCGATGAGAAATGGTTTGAAGATATTGATGCCAAAATAAAAGCCGAGGTTGACGAAGCTGTAAAATTTGCAGAAGAATCGCCATGGCCGGAAGCCTCAGAACTATACACTGACGTGTACGTACAAAAGGACTATCCGTATATTAAAGACTAACTCCACAAATTAAAAAAACCATTCATCAAATAAGATATGGCCGAAGTAGTAAAAATGCCAAAAATGAGCGACACCATGACCGATGGTGTAGTTGCGAAATGGCATAAGAAAGTTGGTGATAAAGTTAAATCGGGCGATGTACTGGCCGAAATAGAAACTGATAAAGCCACGATGGATTTTGAATCGTACCAGGACGGTACGCTATTATATATTGGTGTTGAAGAAGGCAAATCTGTTCCGGTTGATGCGATTATTGCCGTATTAGGTAAAGATGGCGAAGATTATAAAGCTGCTTTAGACAGCGCAGCCCCCCAACCCCCTAAAGGGGGAGCTTCTGAATCGACGACAGAAGAAAAAAAGGCACCTGCACCGATAACCGATAAGGCTCCGGCAGCCACTCAGGCTCCCCCTTCAGGGGGCGGGGGGGGGGCAACATCCCTGCAACTGTAATACGCATGCCTGCCCTGAGTGATACCATGACGGAAGGCATTATTAATAAATGGAACTTTAAAGTTGGCGATAAGGTAAAATCGGACGATTCATTAGCCGATGTAGAAACCGATAAAGCTACCATGGAAGTTGTTGGCTACGAAGCCGGCACCTTGCTATATATTGGCCCTAAAGAAGGCGAAGCTGCACCTGTTAACGGGATTATTGCTATTGTAGGTAAGGAAGGAACGGATATTACGCCGTTGTTACAGGGTTCTGGTAGCAGTAGCACTGGCGGTAGCAGTTCTGATGCTACGCCCGCTGCAACTCCGGCCCCTGTTGCTGATAATATTGCAACTGCCGCTCCAGCCGAAGCTGCACATGCAGACGACAGCCGCGTAAAGGCATCACCTTTAGCGCGGATGATCGCTAAGGAAAAAGGCATTGATCTTACCCAGGTAACCGGATCGGCAGAAGGCGGACGTATTGTGAAGAAAGATGTGGAAGAGTTTAAACCGGGAGCTGCAAGTAGCAGTAGCACTGGCAGTGAAGCCAAACCCGCTGCAACTGCTCCTGCAACTGCCGCTAATAAGCCAGCTCCTACAATCCCAACCTATACCGGCATAGAGAAATTTACTGAGAAACCGGTTACGCAAATGCGTAAGGTTATTGCCAAGCGCCTTTCAGAAAGCCTGTTTACAGCGCCGCATTTTTATGTAACCATGTCTATTGATATGGACCAGGCTATTGCGGCTCGTAATAAAATGAACGAAGTTGCTCCGGTTAAAATATCATTTAATGATTTAGTGCTTAAAGCCTGCGCCATGGCATTGAAGCAACATCCAAATGTTAATTCATCATGGCTGGGCGACAAGATCCGTTATAACGAGCATGTACACATTGGTGTAGCTGTTGCGGTTGATGAAGGTTTATTAGTTCCTGTTATCCGCTTTGCAGATGGTAAATCATTAAGCCATATCTCTGTTGAGGTTAAAGACTTTGCACAACGCGCCAAAGCTAAAAAACTACAACCTGCTGATTGGGAAGGTTCGACCTTCACTATATCCAACTTAGGTATGTTTGGTGTTGACGAATTTACCGCCATCATCAACCCACCCGATTCATGTATCCTTGCCGTTAGCGGGATACAGGCTGTGCCGGTGGTTAAAAACGGAGCAGTTGTACCGGGCAATATCATGAAGGTAACTTTGAGCTGCGACCACCGCGTGGTTGACGGCGCAACAGGTGCCGCGTTTTTACAAACATTAAAATCATTGCTGGAAGAACCGGTGAGATTGTTGATATAGTATTAGAGTCAAGATACAAGAATCAAGATACAAGAGAGCGATGGGTTTAAGGGCCTGTCGCTTTTTTGTTTGTGAAATTGACTGAATAAATTATGTATTTTTGTTAAAAGCAATACCATTATTATGCAAAGTCAAAAATTAAACGCTTTACAATTAGAGCTGCTAAATATCTATTCATTCCAACCCAAGGAAGAAGATTTACTAGCTATCAAGCAATTGCTGGCTCGGTATTTCTCGGGTAAATTCCAAAAGACTATTCAAAAGGCGATAGAGAAAAATAACATTACCGAAGAAGACCTTGACCGCTGGCTTAATGAGTAAGATTAGGTTTATATTGGATACCAATATCTTCCTCGTTTCGCTTGCCCCGCATTACAAGTATCATTGGATATATCAGGCGTTGGTACAAAATAAATATGATTTGGTTCTATCTAATGAGATATTAACTGAATACCACGAACAGGTTACACAAAGATATGGCGTTGAATATACAGAAGCTTCTCTCGACTTCCTTTTGCTGTTGCCCAATGTTATACTTAAGAATCCGTCATTTTTATGGCAATTGGTAGAAAATGATAAGGATGATAACAAATTTATAGATTGTTATATCGCAGGCCAGTGTGATTATATTGTTAGTAATGACCGGCATATACATCAAATAAAAAACAGCACATTTCCGCAAATCGCAGTTCTCCGTTATGAAGAGTTTGAAAAACTGTTTAAAATGGCGTTTAGTTCTTAATGGCTAAAATGGCACAGTGATGTCCCGCAAACACTAATTTGTTTCAAATGTATTAAGAATAGATTCTTTAATACGTAGTTTTAAAGCTGCCTTTGTTACCAAGTCTATGCGCAAGCCCAATGATTGTTCTAAAAAACTTTCCAATGTAAAAAACGACCAGCCAACAGGTTGAGAAAACTCTACCACTAAATCCAAATCGCTGTCTGCATACGTCCAACTTCGGCCGTGTGACTACATGGCTTGCTGGATTAAATGCTGTAACCTTTCAAAATTTTTAGCGTCTATTAGCTACAAGTGTTGCCACATTAACCAGTTTTAACATCTTTTAACAAAATAATTTAAAAAAGATTTGGCAATACGAAATCTATCGTACATCTTTGTACGAAGATATTCGTATATAAAGATATTATGGAATTTAAACCAACAGAAAGCGAGCTCGAGATACTACAGGTGATTTGGAAAAACGGCCAGTGTACTGTTCGTGATGTGCATGAAGAATTAGCTAAAAATAAAGATGCGGGTTATACCACTACTTTAAAGCTGATGCAGATTATGCATGATAAGGGCATGCTGGTTCGCGATACTTCTGCTAAAACACATTTGTATAAAGCCTTAATAACCCGCGAGCAAGCTCAAAATACCGCACTGGATAAAATACTGGATACCGTATTTAAAGGCTCGACCGCCGATTTGGTTATACAGGCATTAGGGCAGCACCGCGCTACAAGTGATGAGATAGACGCGATAAAAAAGTACTTACAACAATTTGGTGACAGAGATTAGAAGTTGGTGATTAGAGATTAGGCATTAATAACGATATAATTTAAAAGGTTAGTTATGGAAAACTTACTTTACAACATCAGCCAGGTTTTAGGCATCACTATTATCCACTCGCTATGGCAGGGGTTATTGATCTATTTTGTATTGCGGTTATTGCTTTTAAGCATGCCGTCACTACCATCGGTTAAAAAATACAACCTGGCAGCAATTGCCTTATTGAGCATGGCAGCATGGTTTGTTTATACCTTTTGTACCGAAGCAAAAATTTATAACTGGAGCCAGGCATCAGGCGCCCCATCACAATTTATGGCAGCCTTTAATTTACAGGGCGTAGCTCACGAAAGTTTTAAAACAACGCTGTATAACCTCATCAAAAATTACCTGCCTTATATTTCTATATTATATATAATAGGATTGGTTTTTAACCTGGGTAAATTGGGCTTAGCGTGGAACAAGATCCGTGTTATTAAAAAAGGCATGATAGCTGCCGATAACCTGCAACAACGCATCACCGATATTTCAAGACAATTAAATATTAAAAGGCATGTAAAGGTGAGTTTTAGCCGATTAGTTGACGTGCCTTGCGTTATCGGTTATTTTAAACCCATATTGCTGTTGCCCATTACGCTTACCTTCCAATTATCTGCCGAAGAAATAGAAACTATCCTGTTGCATGAGCTTTCGCACATTAAAGGCAACGATTTCCTGGTGAACCTGGTGCAGCAAATCATATCGGTATTATTATTCTTTAACCCGTTTGCGCAACTGATCAACCAGGTTATCAGCACCGAAAGAGAGCATCGTTGCGACGATATTGTAGTACAAAACACCGAAAATAGACTGACCTACGCTTACGCTTTATTAAAACTGGAAGAAACCCGCCAGGGGCATTTACAACTGGCGCTGGCCGCCACCCAAAACAAACATCATTTACTAACCCGAATTGAACGTATCATGAACACAAAAACCCCTATCGGAAATATCCGACCAATATTATTGGCAGTGCTGTTAATAGCCGGAAGCCTTAGCAGTATTGCATGGCTAAACCCTGAGATAAAAAATGGCAAAATAACTTTTAAAAATATCCCTGTTGTGCCAAAGCCTTTACCGCCGGCTGCGCCTGTGCCACCGGTACCTGCGCCGGCGCCGTCTGCCCCGGCAGTATCCCATCAAAAGGCTTTCAGTGTTAGTTACGATACTGTACGACATAGCCAGCCGGTTAATGATACCACGAAAAAGAAAATAAAAATTATTGTTGAAGATGAAAATGGCAACAAAAAAGAATATAATTCTATTAAGGATATGCCTGAATCCGTAAGGGAGGATTTTTATAAGGAGAACGGGGGCAACGACTTTAACTTTGGTTTCAAATTTAACAATGACTCCACCTTTAGCCGGAAGATTGCAATGCGATTTAACTCGGCCGACTTTAAAAAACAAATGGAAGCTATGCAGGACATGGGCCTGGCCATGAACAAAAAGTTAAATACAGCCGAGTTTAAAAAACACCTGGACAATATGAAGCGCCAGGCCGAAGCCATGGCAAAAAAAGCAAATAGCCCCGAGTGGAAAAAAATGCAGGAAGATATGAAGTTGAAGGGCGAGAAGATGGAAGAATATTATAACAGCCCTGAGTGGAAAAAGCAGGTGGAAGATATGCAGAAACAGGGTGAGGATATGGCTAAGTATTATAACGGCCCTGAGTGGAAAAAGCAGGCAGAAGAGTTTGCTAAACAAGGCGCAGAAATGGCTAAATATTATGATAGCCCCGAGTGGAAAAAACAGGTGGAAGAAATTGCCAGGCAAGGCGAAGAATTTACTAAACAATTTGGTGGCGATGACTGGAAAATCAGGAGAAAAATAAAAGAAGACGATATGAATGCTGACGACCATACCCGGAAAATGATTGACAAAAAAGTGGAAAAAACCACTAAAAAAGCAGTTAAGGCGGCGGTTAAAGAGAAGAAGGAAGCCGCTGAAAAAGCTGAAAAGAAAGAAGCAGTTGAGAAACCTGAGCAAAAGGAAAAACCAGATCCAAATAATTAATTAATAATAGATCAGTATAGTTATAGTTGTTGAAGCAACCGTTAATAACGGTTGCTTTTTTTATTTTAAATCATCTACCCATCTACTACACCAACCTTTTTGTAATTTAGTGTCCGTAAAACCGGGGATATTTTTTTATGCTGCAAAAACTCAGTATTAGTAATTACGCGTTGATTGATGATCTTGAAATTAGTTTCGATAGCGGGCTGAATATCCTTACGGGCGAAACCGGCGCGGGTAAATCCATCATTTTGGGGGCATTATCCCTTATTTTAGGGCAACGGGCCGAGAGCCGCTATTTTTTTAACCAGCAAAAAAAATGTGTTATTGAAGGCACTTTCAAAATAGATAGTTTTCATCTAAAATCGTTTTTTGAGGAGAACGACCTGGATTACGAGGCCGAAACCGTTCTGCGCCGTGAAATAGCTGCCGATGGAAAATCAAGGGCCTTTATTAATGACACGCCGGTTAATTTGCCTTCGCTTAAATTGCTGGGCGAACGACTGATCGATATACACTCACAGCATGCAACGCTGGAAATCAATGACCCGGAGTTTCAATTATTAGTGGTTGATTCGGTTGCCAAACATGATGAGTTGCTTACTGATTACCGCGCTAAATTTAAAGCCTATAAAAAATCTACCGCAAAACTAACGCAGTTAATAGAAGAGAGCGACAAAGCCAAAGCTGACCTGGATTATTACCAGTTTCAGTTTGACGAACTGGAGCGGGCCAGCCTGGATGCCGATGAGCAGGAAAAATTAGAACAGGAACTATATGCGCTTAATAACGCCGAAGAAATAAAACGAAACCTGCTAAGTGCTACTTATTTAATGAACGATGGCGATGCGGCAGCGCTGGTGCAATTACGCGAGGCCAATCAACAGTTAGCTTCTATTGAAAAGTTCAACCCGCAGGTGGAAGAATTGCAGCAGCGGTTAAACAGCGCCATTATTGAGCTAAAGGATATTGCCGCAGAAGTAGAAAATATCGAACAACGCACCCATACCAACGAAGAACGCGCTGTTGATATCAACGTCCGCTTAAGCCTGATCTATAACCTGCAAAAAAAGCATCGGCTAAACAGCAATACGGAGTTACTGCAATTGCAAAGTGAACTATCCGATAAAATACAACAAGCCATTTTTGGCGATGAGGCGATTGAACAATTAAAACAGCAAATCGAATTGGATAAAAAGGAACTGGAGCAATTAGCCGGGCAACTATCTGCTAATCGGGCAAAAGCCATTCCGGCTATTGAAACAAATATATTGCAATCATTAGCAGAAATGGGAATGGCAAACGCTGGGTTAAAAATAGAACAATTGGCCGTAGGACATAATTCTCCGCCAAACGGCGGAGGTTTGGGGGCTAACGGTATCGACACTGTCCGCTTTCTCTTTTCTGCCAATAAGGGTCACGCCCTGGCCGAGATGAGTAAGGTGGCATCGGGTGGTGAGCTTTCGCGGTTGATGCTGAGCATTAAATCGCTGGTAGCTAAAAATACCGCTTTGCCTACGATTATTTTTGATGAGATAGATACAGGAGTATCCGGCGAGGTAGCCAATAAGGTGGGGCAGATCATGGAGCAGTTAGCTAATAACCTGCAGGTAATAACTATAACCCACTTGCCGCAAATTGCCAGCAAGGGACAAAGCCACTATTTTGTTTATAAAGACGATGAAGGCGCCACAACGTATACCCGCATTAAACAATTAAATGAGCCCGAACGCGTTTTGGAGATTGCCAAGATGCTAAGCGGTGATAAACCGGGCGAAAGCGCTTTGCAGAACGCCAGGGAATTGTTAGCCCCCTAACCCCCTAAAGGGGGAACAATAGTTTGATAAATTGATGAGAAGATTAATACTTAGCTGCTTTTTAATATGTTTGACCTTGGGCTTATTTGCACAACAGTTAACCCGAAGAGATACTATTGTTCAAACAGATACTATCAATTTACGTGGAGTAGTTTATGGTTATGATGGTAATCCTGTCAAAAATATTGAAATAGATTTATGGTCACGTAGCATTTACACTCCCGCATATTCAACCCGATCAAAAACAGATATAAATGGCTGTTTTGAATTTAAAGGGGCTAATCCTGATGATTGGTTAACGTTTACCGACGGTCAATATGGACATGTTCATTTTTTTAGTAAAGGAAGTCGTTTTATGGTAATTTATTTGCCACAGCCCAAAGTTATCTCAGTAAATAAAAATGATTCAATTATAGTAAAATCTCCAAGAAAATATCCCCGGGCTAAACCATCTATTAAACTGCAGTTACCAGAAACTGGGGGTTTCCCTGATTTGGATTTAATATATCCAGGCCCAAAAGACAACAGAGAAAAATTTATAAATTATATTAAGCAAAATTTGGTTTACCCTGAAAAAGCTATAGGAAACAATATTGAGGGCGAAGTCGAAATAGCATTTACAGTAGAAAAGAATGCTTCACTAACAAATTTTAAAATATTAAAAGGAATTGGATATGGTTGTGATGAAGAAGTAATTGAACTGATGAAAAAAATCAAGTTTAGACCGGGCATATATTTGGGCCGAATTTTTTCGATTCAAGAAACAATTGCTGTAGAATTTAAACTAACCGATAATTAATATGAAACTATTATTTATCTGGTGCTTTGTCCTGCTAAGTAATTCTTTATTGGCACAAAAATTAACCGGCAGGGATACGATTATTAAAGCAGATACCATCAACATACGTGGAGTAGTTTACGATTATGAAGGGAAACCTGTTAAGAATATCGATCTCCTGGCACGACAATACAATTATAGGCTATACGCGACCAAGACAGATTCTAATGGTTATTTTGAAGTTAAAGGCGCTGATCCAAATGGGGGAATAAGGTTATTGGATGCGCGGTATTATAATGCTTATTTTATGTTTAAGGGCAGTCGTTATATGGTTATCTATTTGCCACAAGCTCTTGTTATTACTATTCTACGGGATTCTATTATCGTAAAGGCAATAAGAAAGCATCCTAAAGTTATACCTTCACTTAAAGAAGAACTCCAAGGGCCGGATGCGATAAGGTGTTTTGATTGCGGGCCCGGTACTCCACCAGTTTACCCTACAAGTGCTAATTATCCCCAATTTATTAATTCTTTAAAAAGCGATTTGATCTATCCTCAAAAAGCATTAGAAAACAATATTGAAGGGTTAGTTGAAGTTGAATTTATTGTTAAAAGAGGAGGTGTACCAGCCAATTTCAAAATATTAAAAGGAATTGGCTACGGATGCGAGGAAGAAGTTATTGAACTGCTAAAGAAATTAAAGTGGCGCACAGGCATTTACAATGGGGAATTTATTACAACACCTCTAAAGGTTTCTATTAAATTTAAACTAACCGATAATTAAAACATGAAAATATTATTAAGCTGCCTTTTTGCTTTAACTGCCACCTGCCTTTTCGCGCAGCAAAAACAGACGATTACCCGGGATACCATTAATATACATGGCTATATTTATGATAATGCTGGTAAGGGGGTTAATTTTATGCGTGTTGAATCGACACAGCTGGAGACGGAGCATAATACGTTTAAATTGGGGGCTTATACCAACGATAGGGGCTATTTCGAATTAAAAGGTGCCAAATTTAATGACACCTTAACAGTAGGTCCGGATATCCGTTATGACCTGCCCTTGTATTATAATAAAGGAAGCCGGTTTATGGTGATTAATCTGCCGCCGGCAAAAGTGGTTGATATTAACTCCCGGGCTCCGTTCGTAATAGCTCAAAAACGTAAATATCCAAGGGTGACGCCTTCGTTTACGGTTACTCCTGCAGAAAATAAGGTCAATACTGATATTGTTAATACAGCAGCGCAATATCCCGGCGGAATAAGCCAATTGGAGGCCTTTATTAAAGAGAATCTTCAGTATCCCGAAAGCGCCTTGAAAGCCAACCTCGAAGGACTGGTACAAATAACCTTTACCATTAGCAAAGAAGGTTACCATAAAGATTTTAAAGTGCTGAGAGGCATTAGCGATGATTGCGACGGTGAGGCCCTGCGCGTGCTAAAGAAAAGCCCTAACTGGGAACCGGCGCTCGACCACAACCAGCCGGTAGCTACGCAGGAAACTGTTTCCATCCAGTTTAAACTGACCGATAATTAGTTTGCAGTTTTCAGTGGGCAGTTAGCTAAACGAATCAAACACAAATATATAACAGGATAGCCGGCCAAAGCGTGTATTGCTCTAATTTGCCAACTGCTAACTGAAAACTGCAAACTATTATATAACTTTGCTGCCTTTATAAACAATCAAAACATGGCCTACAATTTATTAAAAGGTAAAAAAGGAATCATCTTTGGCGCGCTTGACGAAAACTCTATCGCCTGGAAAACTGCTCAGCATTGCAAAGCTGAAGGTGCAGAATTAGTATTAACCAATGCACCTATCGCTTTACGCATGGGCGCTATTAATAAATTAGCCGAAGAAGTACAGGCGCCGGTAATTCCTGCCGATGTAACTGTTACCGAAGACATTGAAAACCTGTTTGCCAAAACCAAAGAACATTTTGGCGGCGGCGTTGATTTTATTCTGCATTCGATAGGTATGAGCGTAAACGTGCGCAAGGGTATACCTTATTATGAAAACAACTACGAGTTTACCCATAAAGGTTTTGATATATCCTCATTAAGCCTTCATCGTGTACTGCAAACGGCCATGAAGATGGATATGATTAACGAATGGGGATCGGTTGTAGCATTGACTTACATTGCCGCACAACGCGTATTTCCTGACTATAACGACATGAGTGATAACAAAGCCGTGTTGGAAAGTATAGCGCGTAATTTTGGCTATTATTATGGCACCAAAAAACATGTACGGGTGAACACTGTTTCGCAGTCGCCAACCCGCACTACTGCAGGCTCGGGTGTAAAGGGATTTGATGGGTTTATTAATTATGCCGAAAAAATGAGTCCGCTGGGTAATGCTTCAGCCGACCAGTGTGCCGATTATTGCGTTACCCTGTTCTCTGACCTCACCAAAATGGTGACGATGCAGAATCTCTTTCATGACGGTGGTTTCTCTTTTACCGGCGTTACGCAGGCAGTGATTGAGCAAATGGAGAAATAGGCCCCACCCAACCCTCCCCGGAAGGGAGGGCTTAAAATAATAAAATTAATTTTTTAACAAAAAAGGAGCTTCTGAATCAGAGGCTCCTTTTTGTTTTTCATAGGTAGTAGTTTAGCTGTTTGAAGGCAGCAATAATAGTTTAAGCGTTAAAGCTTGTGGTACAACAGGGGTAGTGCCGTCAAAAGACTGAGCATAGAGCACTACGCTACCCTGGTTATGGGTATAACTGTACGATACGCCGTTATATACCTCCGGAACTTGCTCATATACGCCAGTTGTAAAAGAAAAATACACTAATACGCCGCCATTGTTATTAAAATAGTTGTCAATTTCGGGGGTGCTTATTACCGCGTAGTACGATTTACCGTCGGTGCTTAAGGTCCAGGCGGTAGTTGGTACGTTAAATAAAATAGTTTGATTTGGACTTGCCTGTGTGATATACTCTTTTTTGCAGGAAGATGCCACTACCACCAGGGCAAAGCATAAGATAGATAATAATCTTTTCATAAGGATAACTGTTATTTATTAATAAGACAAAGAAATAGAAAAAGGTTTAATCTTTTTTTAAAAAGGGTTAAACTGACGGTATTTAAACAAAAATGCCCTCTGCTAATAAACGTGGGCACCTTTGTTTTATTTTTGAAAGATTCTTATTTATAATATGGGTTATCTTAATTGAAGTTAATTCTCATCATTGATAACTATCGCCGGATATTCCTTTATATTCAATAAGCTTTCCTGCAATTGAAGTTTGTTATTAAATGTTGTTTTACGTTACAAACGTAAAACCATGTTGAGCACTCGTTATAAACGAGCGCAAGCTTTATTAAACAGCCGCAGGTAAACTAAGGAAGAAAGTAGTGCCCACTTCCAGTTTGGTTTCAAACCAAATTTTACCCCCTGCATTTTCTATGGAATTTTTTACGAAGGCGAGGCCAAGCCCGGTGCCTGAGCTTTTGGTGGTAAAATTGGGCTCAAATATCTTTTCGCGCATGTTTTCGGGTATGCCATTACCGTTGTCTTTAATTGTTAGCAGGATATTTTTGTCGGTAATTACATAATCAATGCTAATCAATCCATTACGACCCGGAGGAGTAGCCTCGATAGCGTTTTTTAATAAATTATTAAAGCACCGCAATAGCTGATCGCGGTCGGCATTTATATAAAAAGGAGCTTCTGCGGATTGATATTCAATGGTCATATTGTCCATTTGTTTAAAAATGGTAACGGCCTGGTTCAGCATATTAAATATGTTGATACGTTCGATACGCGTGTCCGGCATTTTAGCAAAAGCCGAAAATTCAGAAGCTATAGAAGACAGGCTCTCAATTTGCTCGACAAATGATTTACTGAACCGCTCAAACTTTTGATCAAACTTAGGGTCCTTATCCCGCCATGACTTTTCGAGCAGCTGCAGTCCTAATTTAAGCGGAGTTAACGGATTTTTAATTTCATGAGCTACCTGCTTGGCCATTTCGCGCCAGGCACTTTCCCGTTCTGATTGGGCCAGCTTTTGGGCACTATTTTCAAGAGCGGCAATCATATTATTATATTCTTTTACCAATGAGCCTATCTCGTCATCACGATTCCATTGAATAGGCTCGTTCTTTTTGCCATAGATGATCTTACCCAGGTTGGCTTGAATAAAATTCAACGGAGCTGTGATCTGTCGTGCAATAAATACCGCGAAGAGCCCAATAGCTATAAATATTAACGCGTAAATATTGATCATGATATTCAGTAATGAACCAATGCGTTCTAAATAATCCTCTTCATTTGAAAAATACGGTACCTGTAAATAAGCCACAACATTGCCATTTGAATCCCTGAGTGGGGCATAGGCCGATTTATAATTTAAGCCACCCAGCACCTCGGTATTGTTTATAAATTCGGAGTTTTGCTCTTTGTTTAAACTGATAAAGGCCCTTGCATTCATTTGTTTAGCCAATAATCCATATTCGTAAATTTTGGGTTGGGTGGTGATTAAAAGCTTACCGTTGCGATCAAATAATACCAGGTCGGTTGAATAAGAGTTTGCCAGCCGGTCAAGCGCCAGTTGGGTTTCTTCATCAACATGTTTTAGGTATTGACTAAATTGGCCGCCTTCAAACGAATCAGTGATGCGGGTAATTTTATCTTTAATCATCAGATCCTGCTGATTGAGGTATTGCGTGGTAATAGATATATAAGTGATAAAGCCCACCAATACCAGGGTAACCACAACCGTAAATACCATCGAAAACTGGATCCTGGTTTTATAAAGTATGCGGTCGAAATTTATTTTAAAGCTCCATTTAAGCTGGTTGTTATCGGTATAATTTAATATTTTTATGCGTATCCATGCCCATCGTACGATAATGACGACGCAGCTAAACGCCAGCATCACCACAAAAAATATAGTAAGCGAGGTAATGTCATAAAAAACAGCATTCTCTTCCTTGCTCAGAACAATTACATTGTTCTCACTGGGCCTGTAAACCAAATGATTGTATTGTGTAAACGGGCGGTACCATTTGGGGTCATTAATGTCTGTTGTTTGGTAAACATATTTCCTTAATTCCCCCTTAAAGTCTTTATTGGTTAAATTATAAATATAAACCCCATGTTGACTAACCAACTTATTCCCGCTATAAAAAGCATACGAGTAATTTTTAAAGGCATTTTCATTCCGGGTTTGCATATCAACCAGTAATGCGGGGAAAGAATCGGCTATTTGAAGCGATTTTGATTTTAGCTCTACTACAATAACGCCCAGTTTTTCTCCTTTACTTATTACCGGCAGTATTGCAAAATAATTTTGAAACCCGAACGATGCATTTTCCCTGTAGAAGTAATTTGAAACCTGGAACGAGCTATACAGCACCATATCCTTAAAATCGCCCAGGGTAAAGCTTTTATCACTGGATAAGGGTTGATCCTCATTATTAAATTCATGTATCTTAAACTCATATTTTGACAAATAGCCATCGAAATAAAGTTTCTGAAAGCGATTTTTCAGGTAATCAATACTATGCAGTGTATCAGCAAAAGATTTTGTCGCTGCCGAATCGGTAATGATTTGGTTCTCTATCTTTTTAAAAATATTATCGGCGGTTTCATCATCTTGTTTTTCTAAGGTTTGAATAAGGGTTTTCCGTACTTCTTTTTCTTTTATTGATTCAAAATGATTGAGCAATACTGCCGAAATAAAGGCGAAAAGTAAAATAATGCTCACAAAAAGCCCGGAGTTAAACTTTCGGTTAGCGTATCGGTAAGAATAGCCCCTGATTATAACTATAATGGCCCATAAAAAATAAACAGGTGTAAACTCCCAATAATAGCTTATAACTGCGGTTGTCAAACCTATGCCCATTAAAAAAAGAAGCAGCTGGTTTAAAACCGGTATAGAAAGTTTTTTGGATAGGGTTAGGCCCGTTTCAACAAATAAAAACAACAATAAAAAACTAAAACACAGCATTAAAATACCGATTGCGCTAAACCACGATAGGCTGAGCGCATTATTTACATCAAAACTGATAGTAGAATTAACTACCAGCCCGTAAAAAATTTTCAGAAACGCGGTTATGGATAGGATAAATGAGGCGATACCTATAATTAAAATAAGGTAACTGGCACCCTTACCCGGATTATATTTAAATAACCGCTTACGCTGTTGGAAAAGAAAACTGGAAAACCAACAAATTAATAAGATGTTGATACAAAAATTGCCCAGGTCGGGAAACCATTTATTAGATCCGTAGAACCGGGGATTGAAGATGTCGAGCTTATTGGTAAGATCAGGAAGGTTATAGTTGAGGTTGATGAACCTCAATATAATAATGAACGACGCTAAAAGCACCAATGAAACAATTACATAACCCTTACGCGCCAGGTATTTGCAAATATTTTGTATAAGAAAACACAGCGTTATCAAGGTTAATATCCAAAAGGTTAACTCAAAATAAAAAAGCCGCGGACTAACCGCTGTGTTTTTTAGTTTGACGGGGAACAGATAAACATTGCCAATACTGCGTATCTCGTAAATATTTTTATCGGAGAAATTGGCTAACTCAATATTGCCTTCAGTGGTGAGATCTTTTGCAAATGTGTTTTGCAGGTACTGGTTTTGAAACGCGTAATTTGCTTTTATCGGTATGAAAAAGATGGTTGAAAAATTGCCCTCGCTTTTTTTAATAGCCTCATAATAGCCATTCGGCTCTTTTATAAACGAGGCCCCTTCGCTAATCAACTCATCGTTACGGGGAATTACCTTTATACCGCTCCAAAAATCTAACCGATCCTTTTTTAGTGTAATGAACCAGATGTTATTTTTAGTGGTAAACTTTTGAATAAGTTTTAATCCCTCATGATCGTTTTCGGAAAGTGTTTTCAGCCGGTCAAAATCAGTCTTGCTGTTTAAGGTCTCATTTACAAGCTCTTCCTTTTTGTGGAGGTTATCCACTAATAATTTTGCAGATTGATGCAGATTATCACGGGGAGTGTACGTTTTTTGGGCAATAATAGCCGTTAAAAACAGCGTAGCTGTTAGCAGGGCCAGCATTAAACGTATTTTACCGGAATAATTCAAAGGCGCAAATTGATTTGTGTAAATTTAGAATAAAAAAAAGCCGCTTTAGTTTGCGGCTTTGTAAATTATTGTTGTAATGCGGCACTTTCCGTAGGCATTGCGCGGTCAACTTTTTTAACCAGGCCCTGCAAAACGTTGCCGGGCCCCACTTCTGTAAACGAAGTTGCCCCGTCTTCTATCATATGTTGTACGGTTTGTGTCCACCTAACCGGGCCGGTAAGCTGCGCAATCAAATTATGTTTAATTACGGCCGGATCGGTATGCGGTTTGGCGTCAATATTTTGAAAGATAGGGCAAATGGGCGCCTTGATCTCTGTATGTACGATAGCATGCTCCAGTTCAACCCGTGCAGCTTCCATTAGCGGCGAATGGAACGCACCGCCCACGTTTAGTTTTAAAGCCCTTTTAGCGCCGGCAGCAGTCATTAACTCGCAAGCCTTATCAATACCCGCTATAGTGCCTGATATGACCAATTGACCCGGGCAGTTATAATTGGCAGGTACCACTATATCGCTGATGCGTTTACAAATATCTTCTACTGTAAAATCATCTAACCCTAAAATAGCGGCCATGGTTGATGGCTGTATCTCGCAGGCTTTTTGCATGGCATTGGCACGGGCCGCTACCAGGCGCAATCCATCTTCAAATGATAAGGCTCCCGCTGAAACCAAAGCCGAAAACTCGCCTAATGAATGCCCGGCAACCATTTCGGGCTTAAAATCATCGCCCAAAACTTTCGCCAAAATAACAGAATGTAAAAAAATGGCGGGCTGGGTAACGTTGGTTTGTTTCAGGTCCTCGTCGGTACCGTTAAACATGATATCGGTTATCCGGAAACCCAATATCTCATTGGCTTTTTCAAATAGCTGGCGAGCCTGTTCAGACCGGTCATAAAGATCTTTGCCCATACCCACAAACTGGGCGCCTTGTCCTGGAAAAATATATGCTTTCATTTTGCCCCCTAACCCCCTAAAGGGGGGATTTTAGATGTTTATATTTAGTTTATTAATTTTGTCAACCGTCCCCTCCCCCTTTAGGGGGCCGGGGGGCTCAACTTAAGTTAGCTGATATCAAATTTAAAAATTCCGCCCTTGTCTTTTCCTGTAAAAATCCACCGGTAAAAGCAGAAGTAGTGGTAACCGAATTTTGTTTTTGTACGCCGCGCATACTCATACAAAGATGGCGACACTCAATTACTACACCCACGCCAATAGGCTGCAGGGTTTCCTGTATGCAATCGCGAATTTCGTTGGTTAAACGTTCCTGTACCTGCAGGCGGCGGGCAAAGGCGTCAACCACACGTGGGATTTTGCTCAGGCCCACTACGTACCCGTTAGGAATATAGGCGATATGCGCCTTGCCAAAAAATGGTAGCATATGGTGCTCGCACATCGAGTATACCTCAATGTCCTTAACCACCACCATCTGGCTGTACTCTTCTTTAAACAAAGCCGAGCTTAATATCTCTTTAGCATCCAAATCATAGCCGTGGGTAAGGTAAAGCATGGCTTTGGCAATGCGCTCGGGGGTACGTAATAATCCTTCACGTTCCGGATTTTCGCCAATTTGTTTCAGTACATCTTTGTAGTGGACAGAAAGGCTGCTGATCAGTTCAGGATTGTACCGGTCAATTTTTTCATAACCGTTAATGCCTTCGTCCCGGTTGGGAACATCGTTTTTGTCGATCATTGTATAGGTTTAATCACCAAAATACTCTGCTGAGTTATTTTCGGTTTCATATAATTTTATCGAGTGTAAAAACACGCCTTCGTAAGCCTCGATAGGCGCCTTTAACTGGTTAAAAATTTCGATACAAAGTAATTCGGTCGAGGCCATTTTGCCGGCCATAAAGTCGACATCTTTATTGATGTTTTTATGATCCAGCTTCTCGATCACGTAGTCGTTAATAATTACTTTTAGCTCTTTCAAATCAATTAAGTAGCCGGTTGCATGCGTAACCTGCCCTTTAACCGTTACAAACAGGTTATAGTTATGCCCGTGCCAGTTTGGATTGGCGCATTTACCAAAAACCTCTTCGTTCTTCTCTGCGCTCCATTCTTCCCGGTACATTCTATGTGCGGCATTAAAATGTTCTTTGCGCGTAATGTATATCATCATAATATTTAATGGGTGCAAATATACAAAACAAAAATAGGCGTTTGTTTTTATCTTAGTAGTCAAAACAAAAATGACATGCGGATATTACTTGTTGCTGCTACCCTGCCCGAAGTTGCCCCTTTAATTGAAGCATTGTCGCTGCAAAAAACGGACGAGGACAATTTATATACTGCCCGCCATACTTCTGTAGCCAATTGCTCGGTGCTGATTACCGGTGTGGGGATGGTGCCAACAGCTTTTGCGCTGGCCCGGCACTTACCGCATAATGTTTATCATTTGGTGATTAATGTGGGCATTGCCGGAAGTTTTGACCGTAACATTGCTTTAGGCGACGTAGTAGAAATAACCCGGGATACCTTTGCCGAATTGGGTGCCGAAGACGATAAAAAATTCATCAGTATTGAACAGTTAGGGTTTGGTGCAGGTATTTTTGCGCCGACGAGAAACATTGCCCAGTTTACAACAAAGATCAGCCCTGCTAAAGCTACCGCCATTACCGTAAATACCGTACATGGTAATGAAGCATCTATAGCCGCAATTGTTGAGCGGTTAAACCCGCAGTTAGAGAGCATGGAAGGAGCTGCCTTTTTTTATGCCTGCCACGAACTGAAGGTGCCCTGCATACAGATCAGGGCAGTGTCAAATTATGTAGAAAAACGTAACCGCGACAACTGGCAGATAGGGCTTGCTGTGAAAAATCTGAATAACTTTGCGCTGGAGTTGTTGAAGTTGTTGTAAGTGTTATGGAAAAGTTTTAGAGGTTGTAAAAGTTTGAAAGGTTGTAAAAGTTTAAATTACTAACTTCTACAACCCTTACAACTAAAATCTTTACAATCTTGGCCAGCACAGGGTATTTGTATATCGAATTAAAAGAAGACAGTGTACTGATTAAAAGCCAGGCAGTGATTATACCGGAAGGCAATTTCAATATTTAAACTAAATACGATGCTACAGCAAACGTTAAAACAACTCTTTATCCGTGACCTGAATAAGTTAAAAACTGAGCTTGAACTTTATCAAACAGAAAGCAATATCTGGCAGATAGCAGAAGGCATAACCAACTCGGCCGGTAATTTATGCCTGCATTTGGTAGGTAACCTTAACGCCTTTATCGGCGCCGAATTAGGTAACACCGGGTATATCCGAAAAAGGGACTTGGAATTTTCATTGAAAGATATACTCAGGGCCGAACTGGTTAAAATGGTTGAAGATACCCGTGATATGATAGCTACCGTGTTGGATACGATAACGGCCGGGCAAATAGAAGCCGAATACCCGTTGGTGGTGCTGGATAAGAAAACATCCACCGAATATTTTCTGACTCATTTAGCAACACATTTGGCCTATCATTTAGGGCAAATAAATTATCACCGGCGACTATTAGATAAGTAAATTTTAAAAAATGAAACTAACCCTCGGCTTTTCGCCCTGCCCAAATGATACTTTTATTTTCAATGCGCTGATCCACCATAAAATTGATACGGAGGGGTTGGAGTTTGAAGTGTTTTATGATGATGTGGAAACGCTGAACCAAAAAGCTTTTCGCGGCGAACTGGATATTACCAAGCTAAGTTACCACGCCTTTGCCTATATCGTAGACAAATATGTTTTGCTGGACGCGGGTAGCGCGCTGGGCTTCGGTGTTGGTCCGATGTTGATTTGCAGAGATAACCCCGAAGCGTTATCTGTACAACTGCAAACTGCAAACTGCAAACTGCAAATTGGAATCCCCGGCAAATACACCACCGCTAATTTTTTATTAGGGCTGGCCTTTCCGCTGGCTACCAACAAGGTAGAGCTGGTTTTTTCGGACATTGAAAATGCCGTGCTGGACGGCAGGGTAGACGTCGGCCTTATCATCCACGAAAACCGCTTTACCTACCAGGATAAGGGCCTTAAAAAGATCATCGATTTGGGCGATTACTGGGAAAAACAAACCGGCTGCGCTATTCCGCTGGGTGGTATTGTGGCTAACCGCAACTTGCCGCCAGATGTGCAGCATAAAATAAACCGGGTATTGCGTAAGTCGGTGGAGTTTGCTTTTGCCAATCCAAAATCGGGATTGGAATATATACGTGAACACGCGCAGGAAATGAGCGAGGAGGTGATGTATAAACATATTGAGCTGTATGTAAACAAATACTCTATAGATTTGGGTGAAGAGGGGCGCAAGGCGATTAAGCTGCTTTTTGATACGGCTTTGGAGAAGGGGATCATACCGGAGATTAGGGAAGAGGTGTTTTTGGCCCCCTAACCCCCTGAAGGGGGAACGAATGGCGGATTATGACCGCGAGCTTGACCTGCTACGTACATGTTAAGTCCTCGTTATAAACGAGCGCAAGTATTGAATACAGATTTTGGTTTGGATATAAAATTAAGTAAATTTGTATATGGAAACATTGATCATGCACCCGCAAAGCAAAGACCAGGTACTGGCTTTAAAAGCCATTGCCAAAGCGTGGAAAATTGGTGTCGAAACGCAAAAAAGCCCATATGACGCTGATTTTGTGGCCATGGTAAAAAAAGCCGAAAAAAGAGGCAATTATACCGAAGTTGATCCTAATGATATATGGGGCAGTTTAAACTTAAAATAGAAGAACTGGCCCAACTTCATTTAAAGCGCCATTTAAAATCAGGCGATAAGGCAAGCATTAAAAAAATCGAAAAGATACTCGTAGAACTTACCGATACACCCTATACCGGCACCGGCAACCCTGAAGCATTAAAATACGAACTATCGGGCTTTTGGTCGCGCAGAATAAATCAAAAAGACAGGCTTATTTATAAAGTTGAACACGAAACCGTGACCGTTTTTGTGATCTCGGCAATGGGGCATTATAAATAGCTGTAGTAGCTTCAGGTAACGATAAAAGAAAAGCTTTTGATGTAACATTAACCATCCGTCATTGCGATCCGTCAATAGGCTGAGTGGCAATCTCCGCGCAAGCTATCTAACTAACAATATGTATTCAATACAGTCAGCATCTGCCCGCTCAATTGCCGCGGGGGCTGTTAGTTTTTCGCGGGTGTTTGTTTTTTTATAGGTGCTCAAGAGGGTTTCGCCGTTTTGGCTTGACCCAAAAGTAACCAAAAAGTCAAGCCAGGAAAATGCTTCTGCCCACAGGCCATACGCCCGGCCCGCTTCCCTGGCAGGCCATTGCGCTTTTTGGGTGGGTCGTCACTTTTTTAAATTTACCATTCTGAAATCAGTAACCCAAAAAATGGGAAAATTGCTGCTGTGAATAGTTGCATTATGTGTGGTGGACGGGTCAATAACATCGGGGTAGTTGTTCACGTTGAAAGTATTGATGCTAACCGAATCGGGGGCGTTCGGTAGAGCTGGAAATTTCTTAACTTTGAAATAGCTCGCATCGGGGAGCACCGTGGCCAGGCTGCCGGGCCAATAAACCCATTGAAATCACCAGTAATGAAAAACCGTATTCACAGCATTGATATCGTCCGCGGGCTGATCATGGTCATCATGACGCTGGACCATACGCGCGATTTCCTGCACTTTCCCGGCCCCTCGCCGACGAATATGGAGGCAACAACGGTGGTGCTGTTTTTCACCCGCTGGATCACGCATTTCTGCGCGCCCACCTTTGTTTTCCTGGCCGGTGTGTCGGCTGTGCTGGCGGGGCAACGGCGAAGCACTGCCGAACTGCACAGCTTCCTGCTAAAACGTGGTGCCTGGTTGATCGCTTCCGATCTGCTGTTTATCAGCCTGGTATTTACCTTAGATCCCACTTATCCCGTACAGGTACTGGAAGTGCTTTGGGCCACCGGCTTCGGTATGATCCTCCTGGCAGCGCTGTTACGCGTGCCGCTCAAAATTATCGCAGCCATAGCAGTGGTGATATTGCTCGGCCATTCGTATTTACCTATACCGTTTTTAACAATGCCTGCCTCCATGCTGCCATTTAGCAAAACCCGCTTCATTTTTGAGCTTTACCCTGCGCTGCCCTGGGCAAGCGTTTTACTGCTGGGCTATGTAGTGGGGCATCTTTACCGCGATACCTTTGCCGCGGCAAAACGCCGGCAAATATTGATGCGCGCCGGGCTAATTTGTTGCCTGCTTTTTGTAGTACTCAGGCTAATTAACCATTTTGGCGACCCTGCGCCCTGGTCGGTACAGCGCAACGCCGCACATACGCTGCTGTCGTTTTTAAATACCACCAAGCAAGCGCCGTCTTTATTATTTTTCCTGATGACGCTGGGGCCGGTGATGATCCTGCTGGCCGTTGCCGAAAAGCTACAGGGCCGCTTCGTTCAAATTTTACAGGTATACGGCAATGTGCCCTACTTTTATTTCATAGTCCATTTGACGTTATTGCGGATCATTAACCTGCTGCTCATACCCATCCTCGGCCTGCCGTACCACGCTACCGACGACCCGTTGGTTTGGCAAGCCGCCGGCTTCGGCATACCACTTTGGCAGGTTTATATATTTTGGCCGCTCACCGTAGCCGCGCTGTATTATCCCTGCAAATTGTTCGGTAACTATAAACGCACACACCCGCACTGGTGGCTATCGTATTTGTAAGTGCTATAGCTTGATTCTTCAGCGTTTGCCGGTGCTATCACTAACAAGCGAGCATCACCTTTTTAAATTTACCATTCTAAAGTCGGTAACCCAAAAAAAGGGGAAATTGCTGCTGTGAATAGAGGCGCTATGTGTGGTGAACGGGTCGATAACGTCCGGGTAGTTGTTCACGTTGAAAGTATTGATGCTAACCGAATCGGGAGCTACCATATGATAAGTTAACGTATCATATTTGGCGCCTTCTTTAATATAAACCTTACCGTCGGCACGAAAATCAAAATAATCGCCGGGAACGCCGATGTAATTGTTGTTTGCTTTAACGACTCCGCCGTAGACGAGCGAGGCGGACGAGTCATTCAACAGGTCCCATCTGGCAACCAGCGTAATCGGGGTGGTGGCGCCTATTTTTTTACACGACGCCAGGCCGGAAAAAACGAAAAGTATAATTACCCAATTATAAAATTTCATAACGGTTCGCTTATATGTACTTTACGGGCAATGAGGGGATAATGATACAAGGTATTTTCGCCTTCGAGTGTAGTTATAAACTACAGGCATAGGCGTCCGAAGTCAGAGACATTCGGACAACAGACTACGGACAACAGAGGTATGTTTTTAGGTAGGTAATTCTATCTTCAAAGGTGGATAGTGCTTCTTCTGTCCAGTTTATGGTATAGCTTATAAACCCAGCCTGGCAATTGCTGCTACATGTGAGATTGTTTCGCCCCGGTCTGCTTGTTCTATCCCCCTGATTATGGATTGCTGCTGATCTTCGCTTAAATTGTCAAACCAGTCTTGCTCATGGCTTATTAATAAAACTTCTACCTCCTTTATTAATTTTAAGCTGTCGATATTTAATACAGCTTGTACCAGTTTTAGTTTTTCGGCCTGTAAATCCATGATAAATCTTTAATAATACTAAGTTACTGAAGATTTTATATGTTTTATGCAGGAAAATTTAATTCGTATCCCGAATAGGGCAACCAGGTAACGCACGAGTAGGCCGTGCGGGGGCTGCGCATAATACTCGCGCGGATGGGGGTAGTTTAGGCATAGCGAGCATGAGATGCCCACTTTATAATACAATCGATTTATTCCCAAAAAGAGGATTCGTCCAATTATTAGACGCCGGCGTTTAAAACACTTCCTTTAAAGTCAAATGATTCACAAGCTGTAGTATGGCTTTTTTCATTATCAGATTTTTCAATCTCAACAGGGAAGTCAAATTTTATAATGGTTCTATTTTTCATCATAAAAGCCAGACTATCAGATAAATCCGTTTGGGGCAAGTAAATTTCGTTCGCTGCCGGAGTTAATACACTAGTGTAATTAACCATCGGTAAACTGTTGTAATTTTTATTGTAATTTGACATAAAAAAATAATTGCAAAGGTATAAATTTATTGAATAACCACATCTTCATGTTTCCACCCTTCAAATTTTCTATTATCTTGAATAGATGTTTGCATAATTGGAGGCAAATTTGGAGCCATTTGTATAGGCGTCTGATTTTTAACTAGTAGACCTTCACTAACAAAAACGTCGGTACCCCCATCAATACTTTCTATAATTGATCTTCTTACGTTATAAGTCGCCTGATTGTTATCACCTAATATTACATTCGGATCCCATGCCTTATTTATTTCAAGTTCGGAATAAATACTGTCATAAATTTCTTTAATAGTTTTATAAAAATCCATGCTTGGTGTTTCGATATTAAGGCCAAATTCCCTTGCTTCTCTACGAAAAATTGGATAATCATGACTCCCACTATCAGAACAAAGAAAACTTATTACTTTATTCATTTTTTCCTCATCGTTTCCAAAATGTTTTTTTAATAGGCTAGTTGCTAATCGTAAGGTTTGTTGCCGTGACCTAAAAACATTTCCTATCACAATTGGGTGTATTTGAGAAGATAAGCCTAAAAAAACTTGTGCTAATTCTGCTTCGTTATGAATGTTAAGTTCTTGCATAGCATAGTCAAAATAGCCTTTAATTGATTCTACACTAACTGGAACCCTCGCCTGTGGGTTTTGCGGAAATGAGGGGTTTTGGGGGTTTAAATGACTATTTAATGAAGGGTCAATAGGTCCTAAGGTGGCTTGCTTGGTCATTATTATATTACTAGCACCTAAAGATATTAGTGTTCCACTACTTCTTGCTTTTGATGGAACTATCACTTCATAGTCATCACAAAATTGCTTTAATAAATTAATTAGTCCCCAGGCAGCCATAGTATCACCGCCGCGAGTATATAAGTATAGGGTAATTTTTGAGGGAAGATTAAACTTGTCTAGATGATTTAGAAACAAATCATGAATATCATGAGAGATTTGTGTTTCCATGCCGGGTTTGTCACCTGTTATATAAACAATCAGTTTAGATTGTCTTTCTTGCTCAATTTTTTTGTATAATTCTAAACGGTCGTTAATCATGAATTGATTTTAGGTCAAATAAAAGTAATAATTATTTTAACGTAATGCCAAATAACTCAGTCGATTAATTTATTTTTAGAGAAAGACTTTTTAAAAAGGCAGCATACAAATATACTCAAATCGTACCCCTGGCGAAAAAATGCAGTGCAGAGGCCAGAAACGCTGAGTTCACATACCCCCCGCTGACAGATATAAAAATTTCAACTCCGTTCCACCCCGATATCTGTTTTTGTCCGTCTGGTTTAGAAGTAGTCTACAGGTTAAGACGAGCGGACAATTTGGTGTCACGAGTCGCTTTGGCAGCGAAGACGAAGAAAGGCAAAGTTTGAGGGTGTTTTAAAGAAAATGATTGATATTATTGTTGGTTCGACTCCACCAACCAAGAAATCAACATAAAAAACAAGATAATTTAAGCGTACTTAAATTATTTTACGATAATATCCATTTTCATATTGTTTAGTATTAGTAATCGATCAACGAATATATTACCAATTTGGTTTTATTTTGTTTCAACAAGTTCGTCAACAGAAATCACCTGTTCGACCTTAAACGTATTCCCACTTAAAAAGTTGCCTGGGTGTATTTCATTAATGTGTTTATATGAGCGTGATTTAACAACTGAAAAACCTGTCAATGAATGTTTTGCTATTATTTCAAAGGTAATATATTTTTTTTGACTTAAACAAGTTTTTAAATTGGCGTACGTAGAAAACTGCGCCGCGTAATTGGTCCGACTATTAAGTCTACTATCTTTTAAAAAGACATTTTGCCAAATATGTTTCCAACATAATTTAGGCAACACCCATTGGTATGTTTTCCTGAGTTCAATTTCTTCAAACGCTATATCGTCCCCGTTTTGGGAAGGTATAGTTTCACAAATAAAAGCCTTAACTTGAATATCATAAGCCTTGTAGAACCAAGATTTATTAATTAATTTGAAAGAGTACAATTGTTTATTTTGACCTTCTTTTTTTCTGTACGTACAAGCTATGCGATCAGAAATTTTAATTTTAGGTTTAAATCGACTTATCGTTAATAAAAATAGGGCCGAGGCCGCTATGCCTGTTATCAATGCGACAAGAATGTTTATTAAAAATGGTTGGGACAAAACTTTATTTAGGTTGGTTAACATAAAGATATAAACACTTTTTGTAAAACCAACTGAAATACAATCAAATATCGCATTTCATGCCATGTTTTTTGGTGACATTGTTTTGTCAGTAGCTAAAAGTCTATTTCTCCTCTCCTCTGGTGCGAGAATGATGGGCATGGCAAATACGCAAATGCTTCCCCTGCTTTTAAAAACAAAAAAGCGACAGGTTATCCCCGTCGCTCTTGTATCTTGATTCTTGCCTCTTGGTTCTCCAAGCTTAATACAGCAAATGATCATACGGATACCTTTCGGTATGTATGCCTTTTACATACTCATACAGCATGCTTCTGAACTCCTCGATGTTCTCTTTCTGTGTAGCCGAAATGAATATCACCGGACTATTGTTTTTTGCCATCCAGCTATGTTTAAAATCGTCGAGGGTAATGGGTACGGCTTCTTCGCCTGCGTTTAAAACGGGTTGATAGGCATCTATTTTGTTAAACACGGTTATCATTTGCTTATCTGATGCGCCGATGTCTTTCAGGGTTTCGTTTACGGTGCGGATCTGATCCTCAAAGCCGGGGTGCGAAATATCTACTACGTGGATCAGAATGTCCGCCTCGCGCACCTCATCCAGCGTCGATTTAAAGCATTCCACCAAGTCATGCGGCAGCTTGCGGATAAATCCAACTGTGTCCGAAAGCAGGAAAGGCACATTTTCAATCACCACTTTACGCACGGTAGTATCCAGCGTGGCAAACAGCTTATTCTCGGCAAACACGTCCGATTTGGAGATCATATTCATGATGGTCGACTTACCCACATTGGTATAACCCACCAACGCCGCGCGCACCATCTGGCTGCGGTTTTTACGCTGTGTAGCGTTTTGTTTGTCTATCAGTTTTAGCCTGTCCTTGAGCAGGGATATCTTTTCCAGGATCAACCGGCGGTCAGTCTCAATTTGCGACTCACCCGGCCCGCGCATACCGATACCCCCTTTTTGCCGCTCTAAGTGGGTCCACATCCGGGTAAGGCGGGGCAGCAGGTATTGCAGTTGCGCCAGCTCTACCTGTGTTTTGGCCTGGGCGGTTTGTGCCCGGCTGGCAAAGATGTCCAGTATCAGGTTGTTACGGTCGAGGATCTTTACCTGTAGTTCATTTTCAATATTGCGCAGTTGCGACGGCGTCAGCTCGTCGTCAAACACCACCATATCTATCTCTTCTTCCTTTACAAACACCCTAATATCTTCCAATCGGCCCGAACCCACAAAGGTAGACCGGTCGGGGTGAGACAGTTTTTGGGTAAAGGTTTTAACGGTTTCCGCGCCGGCGGTGTCCACCAAAAACGCTAATTCTTCTAAATATTCTTTTGCGCGTTCTTCCGATTCGTTAGCCGTAATAACGCCAACCAACACCGCCCGTTCCTGCTTCACAGCAGTATCATAAAATTTTTGCTTCATTCAATAATTAGCTATCAATCTCAATGCCATAGGCATTAATTGACAAAAATAAGGATATAGTTGCCAAAATAGCAGGTTTACCTAATTCTAATTTAATCTGTACATGTTCCGTAGGAACAACTGGTAGGTAGAATCACATCCACAATTAAAATCGCGTTCCGTAGGCACGCCTGGTGCTATTTCGTAGATCAAAAACAATTTCATTTGCAATTGGACAACCACCAGTCGTTCCGATGGAACGATATATAATATTTCTTTTTTCTACCAACCAGTTGTTCCTACGGAACAAATATCGATGTGTTGTTTACCGTTTTACTTTATTCAATACCAATTGCCAGTCGGGGTAATTTTGATCGGTTGCTTTTAGTTTTTGGATGAGGTTAATCGCATCCGGGTAAAAATATTCAGTCAATTCCAATACGCCCACCCCGTTTTTAGGATTAAAAGGTGTACCCGCTATATAATCTTTCTCGCCATTGTTGGCGCGCTTTTTATCAAAGCTTACGGTGCTGTTTACAAACTCGCCATGGATTTTTTCACCTTTAAGATAGGGCAGCAGCCACTCGACTGATTTCTTAATGGAGGTTTGCTGATCTGAAACGTAGTTATAATAATCGACCCCGGTAGCTCTTTTAATAATGATGGCCAGTTTGAGTAAGGGCTCCAGATCATATACATGGTAATGCAGGGCGTCGCGTAATTTAAAATCAACGCTCGAGCCATCGGGCAGCAGGTTCTTGCCGATCTGTTCCTTAATACCCGCTACCGCATATTGGGTAAATTTATCATTGGTAATAGCAAAGCCAATTTCGCCGATCTCTTTCAGACGGTGCGAGTGCCAATTGTTGTAGGATGTTTCTCGTCCGGGCTTGAATTTATTGATCTCCATTTGTGCCGATTGCGCCAGCCAACCCATAATCAGTTTGTTATTGGCAGCATCCATATCATTTTTGAGCAGGTCATAAGCCTCAACGGCCGGGTCGAGGTTGGTATCGTCAATCGGGTCGCCATTAGGTACATTAAATTTTGACCATGCCGCTAAATACTCAACGGCTTTATTCAAATATTTTTTATCACCGCCTGTACGATATAACAACGCCAGCGCGTACATTTTACGCATATCTTTCAATGCCAAACCTGTTGCCGTTTTCTTCGGATCGCCGGCAAGTTTGCCTTCTGACCGGATGGTGTCTATCGGGTTCGGGGCTTCGTTCAGTGCCGCGTCAGCAATTCTTTGCAGCTCGTTAAAGCGCGTCTTCGCCGATGGATCGGCAGCAACCAATTGCTTTAATTTATCTAATTCGTTATTGTTTAAGCTCACATATTGAGCCCTTGCGCTAAAAACGCATATGGCAAATACGGCTACCAGGGATATTTTTTTCATAATGCAGGTTTGATAAAGTAAGTTAGGAAATATCACAATAACAATTCAAAAAATAGTAAATCCAACCAGCGCCCAAACTTAAAACCGACCATAGCTTTTTTATGGGTGATAAAGCCGATTTGGTAAAGGCGCGCAAAGCGAACAGTATCCCGGTTTTGCGCAAGGATTTTATGATTGACGAATACCAGCTTTTTGAAGCAAAAGCCTTGGGTGCCGATATCATTTTATTAATAGCCGCCATACTTACTCCAGCCGAGGTAAAGCACCTGGCCTACATGGCAAAAAAACTGGGGCTGAATGTATTGCTCGAGGTGCATAACCTGGAAGAACTGCAACGCAGTATCGACCCTAACGTAGACGCCATCGGGGTAAACAACCGCAACCTGGCCGATTTTACGGTTTCGGTAGAAACTTCTTACCAGCTGGTTGAGCATATCCCCAATGAGTTTTTGAAGATCTCTGAAAGTGCCATCAGCAATCCGGAGACGATCAAGCAACTAAAAAGAGCGGGCTTTAACGGGTTTTTAATCGGCGAGAATTTCATGAAGCAAAAGGACCCGGGAGCGGCAATGAGGGATTTTGTGGCGGAGTTGAGATAATTACTTTTTGGGGGATATTAAAGCGTAGCCCATTCTTTAATCTTTCAAATACCCCTTATACCGTTCTTCAAACTCTTCCATTGTGAAAAAATTTCCATTTGCAATATCCCGCTCTCCCTGCTTTATGCCCGCTTTCATGTGTTCAGGTATTATGAAAGCTTTTTCGTTTTTACTTAACAGAACAAGCATTGATTCTAAGAATTTAGCATCAGTTGAACGGTCGATTTTTTCTTTAATGATTTTCTTTAGTTCCCGTATTGACATATTTAAAGTTAATACTTTAATTCAAAATATTTAACTTCATATCCATGAATCCCCCATTAATAACTATCCGCGAAGCGACAGCAAATGACCTGCCGGAATTATTGGAGATCTACAATGATGTTATCCTAAATACCACGTCTGTTTACAGCGAGCAACCGCATACGTTAGCCATGCGGCTGGTCTGGTTCAACGAACGCAAACAGGCAGGTTTCCCGGTAATTGTTGCCGAGCAGGACGGAGTTATCGTCGGCTTCGGCAGTTATGGACACTTTAGGGTTTGGCCC
>Ga0207054_1066_pt1 | contig 34938 bp, 30 predicted proteins | sample Alteio_BWMinCont_60_FD_153288 | JGI IMG/M metagenome (GOLD analysis project Ga0207054, IMG submission 153288) | Enriched cells from forest soil in Barre Woods Harvard Forest LTER site, Petersham, Massachusetts, United States -... | ecosystem: Environmental > Terrestrial > Soil > Temperate forest >... | reverse complement strand
GCACGTCCCGGTATATCCTGAACACGCATTTCTTGGGCTCAAGTTTAAGTACACTCTTATCAAAAGCGCTTATTCCTTTTATAATATCTGAAACAAATTCTGTTACATTCTCGTGTGCCTTAACATACTTATACTTATTGGCAGTAAACCAGTCACGGTTATTGTTCTTCTTTAGTTTGGTAAGAAAGTCGAGGGTTTCTTTATCTATCTGTGCCATGATTCAAATTTTGAAAAGTGAAAGTAAAAAATAATCTCTACTTATTTCCATAACTTTCAATTTTTCATTTTACACTTTTAACTTATTTTCAGGCAGGTCATAGCAATAGAGCCCATAACAGTCTTATCATTAAAGAGTGTTATGTTTTCCTTATCGCCTTGTAATGCTAGTGTATATATAAGTGGCAGATAGTGCTCAGGTGTTGGTATAGCCATTTGTACAGCAGAACCAAGTGTTTTATAATTTATCAGCGATTGGTAGTCGTGTGTGGTAATGAGCTTCTTCATGGTTTCATTAGCATCAACCGCCCAATCGAATGGCTTATCATCTTTCCAGTTTAATACACCCAGGTTATGTACCATGTTACCGCTTCCAATTATTAAAACTCCCTTACGGCGCAGAAAAGCAAGTTCTTTAGCCAGATCGTAATGCCATTGGGCTGATTTTCCATAATTAAGACTCAACTGTATAATAGGTATATCTGCTTTCGGGTATAAGCGCGAAGCCACCACCCATGCACCATGGTCGAGGCCCCAATCGGTATTAAGGCCGATTGGTACATCGGTAATTCCATCTTTTACATCTTTTGCCAGTGATGGACTACCCGGTGCCGGGTACTGCACATCAAACAACGATTGTGGAAACCCGCCAAAATCGTGTATGGTAGGTGGTTTATCCATTGCAGTTACAAAGGTTCCATCCGTTTCCCAGTGAGCCGATACACATAATATAGCATTAGGCCTCGGTAAAGACTTTGCAGTTTCTGCCCAGCCTTTAGTAAATTCATTTTCTTCAATTGCATTCATGGGGTTACCATGGCCTATAAACAATACAGGCATTGGGTCAGTAGTACTATAGTGCTCTACAATTTTATTTAGCTCGTTCAATTTCATAGCTGCAGGTGTTAAAGGTAATATTCCTAAGTATTTTATAAACTCTCGCCTTTCCATACTTCAAAGTTCCAAAGCAAAAATACATCTACATAAGCTAAAACCACTTGAAGTAGGTTAAGAAAAGAAAAAGCCCCGCATTCCTGCAGGGCTCAATACTAAATAGGATACTCTTTATATTATCTGGTTATAATTACCTTTTGTGTTTGAGTAAGGTGATCGGATTCTAAACGGCAGAAATAAACGCCCTGCGGCAATTCGCTGCTATTGAATTCTACAATCTGTAATCCTTTATCTGCTTGTCCGCTAAATATAGTCTTAACCATCTTTCCGGTTACATCGTACATATTTATAGATACAGGACCTGACTCATCTAATACATATTTAATACGCCCGGCGCCAAACACAGGGTTTGGGTATACTTCGAACTTTGTAGGTGTTACTGAAATATTATTTACTGCTGTAGGCGCGGTTTCTAAAGCAAGCCATATTGTAGCATTCATAATGATCAGTTCATGATTACCACTCGCATCGCTGGTCCAGCCATTATATAATGAGTTGTCGTTAGGGTCTCCTGTTCCATCATCGGGTGGAGAGCTGTCTCCTTCGGCAGCAACTTTACCTAAACCATACCTGGCATGTGTGAACATTACGCTTTTTGTACCTGTATTAGAAACACCTGTCATATATACATCAGCCTGAACGGTAGGATTCACTGCAGGAAATAAAGTCATTGAGGTACCATTGCTCCACATCATTTCAGTTGGATTACCAAAAGGGCCATGAAGTATAGAATCGGTAGCATTGTTGGCAATATTAGTAGTAGTCTGTGAAAAGTTGAGCGAATCGAATTCTATGCCAAATGGGTTATTCTTAACCGGGTTGTTCTTAATAAAATCATTCCATATCATCGGTGAATCCCATCCATCATTGTTCCTATCCGATACACAATGGTCCGATATCATAAATAAGCCACCACCATTCTGAACAAAATTCATCATTGCCAGCTTCTCTTTTGTAGTGAACTTAATATTCGGCTCATCCACAATAAATACTTTGTAATAGCTCAAATCTTGTGCATGTGCTTTATTGCCGTAGGTTATAGAATCAAAGGCAGTAAGTGTTTCAACTTCATATCCTTGTTTTACACAGTCAATTCCCCAGGCCGATAAAGAACCTTCCCAGTATGTTTCCGGCGTGGTGCTTGTAACGGTACTTTGAAGGGGAGTAGGATATCGTTGAGGGTCAGATTCATTTCCTCCACCTACTTTTGCCGGTCCCCCGGTAAATCCTAAATCGTGCAAATCAGCATCAATCACCCAGTCGGCATTCGCAGCTGATTCAGCCTTGGTGGCATCAAATAAAATTTTGACTTGAGCGGAAACTGTGCATGCCAGGGATAGCATTACAAAACCGCATAGTAGCGTTTTTTTCATATAATTTATTGTGTCTTTGTAAACAAATATAGGGCTTAAGAAAGCTCATTTCCAAGTTTTCAATAACTTTTTTTATTAACCATAACTAAATATAGTGTTATTTATATGTTATTTAATAGTTAACACCACATAACTTAGGCCGAAGCAATAGCAGTCAATTTAAAACCTAATTGTTCTTATTGACTACAATACAACTTTGGCTCTACTTCCCCTTATTATTATAATTGTGCGTAATATTGCCAGCCTTATAACCTTCCATGAAAAAGCGAGTACTCTTTATACTTTTTATATTGTCAAGCCTATGTTATAATGGGCTTGCACAGGATTATAGCTTCCCTGCCGATAACTACCGCAGCGTAAGCAATCAGTATTACTGGCAAAACCGCCCACCCTATAAAGGATACTGGCAGCAAGATGTGCATTACATTATTACAGCATCTTTAAACGACTCAACTGATATAATTGATGGAACCGAAACACTTTTATACTGGAACAACTCTCCTGACACGTTGAATTATGTATTCTTTCACCTCTACTCCAACGCACAAAACAAACACTCCTATTATACCTCTGCATACGAAAACAGTGGCTACAAACTGAAATTCGGCAAATACGAAAGCCATGACCTGGGCTGCCAGGTAACCGAAATCAGTGCAGAAAACTCAACCCTGAAAACAGAAATAGATAATACCGTAATGAAAGTATGGCTCACCAAGCCATTACTACCGGGGCATTCCATGACTTTCCGCTTGAAATTTAAAACCTATTTCGATAATGGCGGCACTGTGCGTAACCGTATGAAAATGTTTATTGCATGGGCTAGTAAAAACAAAGACACTGTTTACAAACAATACGATGTAGTGCACTGGTACCCGCGTATGTGCGTGTACGATAAAAAATTCGGCTGGGATGTGGAACAGCACCTTGCACATGAATTTTATGGCGACTTCGGGACATATGATATAGCCTTTACCCTACCCAATAACTATATATGTGGTGCAACTGGTACATTATTGAATGAAAGTGAAGTGCTGCCTGATAACCTTATGAGTAGGTTAGATATCCGGAACTTTAAAAATAAGACCAACGAAAGCGCCTCACCTACTGTAGTTGTAGTGCGAACCAATACACCTAAAACATGGTTGTATCATGCCGAGAATGTGCATGACTTTGCACTTACTGCCGACCCAACTTATAGGATAGGCCTTGCAACATGGCATGGAATAAAATGCTATTCGTTTGCTGAGGAAATGCATGCACACCGCTGGCAGGATGCTGCAGGCTATACAGCAGGCGTAATTGCATGTAATTCGAAATTCTTTGGCATGTATGGCTATCCGCAAATGATTGTAGCCGATGCACGCGATGGTATGGAATACCCTATGATAACACTTGATGGTGGTGGCTACCCCGATTACCTGGGTACACTTACACATGAGGTTAGCCACAATTGGTTCTTTGGTATGCTTGGCAGCAATGAAACCTACCGTGCAGTGCTCGATGAAGGTTTTACCGAATTTGCAGAATGCTGGACATACAATCAATTGAATGGGCCATACGAGGTACAGGGTGTGCCTATTTCAAATTACATACGTAAGTACTACAAGCAAGATCTGTTCCGGCAGGACTGGGCATACAGCGGTTATTTATATAACTATATATGGGGCGAAAGCGACTTTACTGAAAACATTATTGGTAAGCAAATGGCTACCCGCACCAGCAATAGCTACGGAACAAAAGATGTAACACTCAACACCCAAAGCGATGACTTCCATAGCATGCTTGGCCATGATGGAGGGTATTCACAGGTTTATTACAAAGGAGCCACCATGCTTTACAACCTGCAATATGTATTGGGCGATTCGCTGTTCTTTGGGGCTATGCAGCATTATTTTGCCGAGTGGAAATTCTGCCACCCTTACCTGAACGATTTCAGAAATGCCATTACCGAATATACACATGCTGACCTTACCTGGTTTTTTGATGAATGGCTTAACACCCCTAAAAGTCTTGATTATGGAATACAATCAGTAAAGAAAGGAAAAGAGAAGGACCAATATATAATAAGATTTTTACGCAAAGGCGAAATGCAAATGCCAATTGATTTTGCCGTAACATCAAAAAAAGACAGTGTCTATAATTTCTACATCCCTAACGGATGGTTCGAAAAGAAAACATCGGCTACAAAATTGCCTCGTTGGATCGGCTGGGGAAAAGTACAACCCTATTATGATGCTACAGTTATAATTCCCGGTGGCATTGACAAAGTACAAATAGATACAACCAACCGACTGGGAGATGTGAATATGCTTAATAACACTAAGCCATTCCCGATTAAGTATTACTTCGATTCGAAGGTATATAACAGTCCCGATTGGACCAATTACGAAGCCTTCTTTGGCCCATCACTTTGGTATAATGGTGTTGATGGTGTACAATTAGGCATACATATGCATGGCGATTATATGCTCTTTTTGCACAACCTGAGCGCTAACCTATTGTTCAATACAGCAATATTCCAAAACAACCTGGGTAGTTATGGCCATCAATTGATTTCTGGTACCATAAGCTACCAGACTGCCACAGAGAAATTCATTCACAATTCATCTGTAAACTTTTATGCCCAAAGTATGGATGGGCTTGATGAAGGTAAACTGCGCTTTCAGTTAAAAGACAATTCGAATAAGTACACCATTTACGCAGAGGCGCAGATAATGTACCGTCCGCATGTGTGGGATACCAATTACCTACTCTATCCTGAATTATGGCTGCCCTACAAATACAACAACATCATAAAAATTGGTATAAAGCACGATTATAAGTACTCTGCATCAGGCAGAGGGAACATTGATTTCAACCTGAGGAGCGCTGCATTCACCCAGAATTATAACTACTCACAAACGACACTTACAGTAATAAACACGCAGCAACTTGGACATAAACTTACACTCCATACACGCATATTCGGGCAATATGGTACAGGAAATATTCCATACGAATCTGAACTATATGCAGCAGGCGCTAACCCCGAACAGTTAATGGATAATGCCTTTACACGTGCACAGGGCATAGTACCTGCGCAATGGGTTGGTTATGGCTCCGATGTAAACCACTTTCAACAAGGCGGTGGGCTCGACCTAAGAGGTTATGCAGGCTACCTATTCCCTCCATTCGATTCCAGGAATATCAATAGCCGCTATAACTTTGCTTATGCCGGTTCTACCGGAGCCTCTATAAATGCTGAACTTGATTTCAACCACTTGGTTCATTTCAACCCAAAGTTTTTGAAAAATGCTTTAGCGCTCAGTACTTATTTGTTTGGCGATGCAGGCGTAATCAGTGCCACTCCGGTTACATTTCCGTTTACTGGAACCACGCCTCAAAACATTATATTCAGCAATATACATTGCGATGCAGGAATTGGAATGGCTTTAACTATACAGAAATGGGGCGCGTTGCAATTAGCAAAGCCACTAACTATTCGTTTCGATATGCCATTTTTCCTGAACCAGGTTCCGGCAATGGAACAAAACTATGTTCAGATGAGATGGGTAATTGGAATTGGCAGGGCGTTCTAATTCGCAGGATGCAACAGATCCTTTAGTATATATCTTTTACCATTATATATACCAGTTATAAACGCATCTTTCACACCTTTCTTCTTAAGCTGTTCAAGCGACTTGTGAGCCTCTTCGTAAGTAGGGAATAAACCAGAAGTAACACGAGTGGTACCATCAGGTAGCTTTTCCATTAAAGCTTTTTTGCCATATTGCTTGGTAAACTTTTGGGCAGAATGGAATAGCCCGACCTGTATGGTAAACTTCATACTCTTTAAACAGAAGGATGCATCCATGTGCGCAATTGCGCTTTTCATCACTCCAGTATCTTTTACCACGCCTTTAAAACGCTCCATTAGCACAGCCATTTTAGGTGCACAGGAATCATTCATAGCCGGTAGGCCCGAAGCAAGTAACCCGCCTGAACCTGCAAGCTTGGTTAACACAATATTTTGTATTGCATTGCGGTACATAGCTGTATCAGGCACTGTAATGTCTATACTATAATCTTTGTAACCTTTGGCACGTATGCGTATGGCGTATGTATGTTTTGCAGGCAGTGTTAATGAATAATCGCCGCTTACAGTATCGGGGCCAAAGGGTGAATTATTGCCTTGTGCCTTATCAAAGAATTCAAGCGCCACTTTCAGTTTTTCATGCGAAACAGAATCTGTTATAGTTCCCTTATATATCCATTCTCTTGGCATAAAAGCAGCCATTGATACACGGAATATGTCGAGCTTATTCTGATCTGTCGCTCTTGCATAGTACCCGTAATATCCATCATCAGATGTACTGAAATATACATCATCATCAGGTGTGTTAATAGGATACCCAAGGTTTTTAGGCTCCGACCATTTACCACTGTCTTTGGTAGTCATAAAAATATCGTAGCCACCCATGGTGTTATGCCCTTTCGAACTAAAGTAAAGTGTTTTACCATCAGGGTTCATAAATACACCATCCTCGTCATAGGAAGTATTGATTACACTGCCCATATTTACAGGTGTACCCCAGGTGCTGTCATCTTTCAGGCTTGATGTATAAATATCCTTCCCTCCTATTCCACCTGACCTGTTGCTCACAAAATACATGGTCTTTCCATCGGGCGAAAGACACATGGATGATTCAGTATAAATAGAATTAATAGTATCGCTCAAAGCCACCGGTAGCGACCAACCCCTGACCTCAGAATAACTGCTTTTGTATATGTCACCACTACGGTTTTCGCGCATCAAGTAAAGTGTTTTACCATCGGGAGTAAGATAAACGCTTTCGTCATTATCAATAGTATTTACGGGTGGGTCAATACCTTCAGCAGTATCCCAAACACCATTTTTGTTGTGCGTTAAAAACATATCCGACGTATATTCTCCTGTTACAGGATGAAAATCGGTACTTAAATTACTATGCCTGCACGAAGTAAAAACCATCTCTTTACCGTCGCCAGTAATTAACGGGCGATAGTCAGAATAAGTACTGTTTATATTAGTGCCCATGTTTTCCATTGTTGTTTTAACGGGGCGTTGCATTAAATCGTTTCCGTTATTACATTCATTTATAAGTTTATTAATATCGTCTTTATCAGCCGGTGATTTTTTAAGTGCTAGCTGGTATTCAGCAATGGCGCTATCCCATTGGCAACTCAATTGGTAACCTCTTCCTAAAAAATAATCTATCCGTTTCGATATTTTCTTTTTTATTTCGTGGGCAAGCCTGAAGTAAGGAAGACACCTGGTTTTACTTACTGTATTCAAATAACACACACCTATTTTAGCATTCAGGTCGGCATTGTTAGGATTTAACGAATCGGCACTCAGGTATGCCAATAAAGCTGCACCATATTCCCCATTCTGAATATGTTGGTTACCCTCTGCTAATTTTTGCACAGCATGCTTAAACCCTACAGGGTTATCTTTAAAGTTCCCCTTTTTAAACTTAACGTTGTGTACTTGTGCAGTTACATATCCCGGAATAAATAAGCAGATAAACAGTTTTGAGAGTGCTCTCATAATTTTATGAAATGTACCGGGGATTGATTTTATAAATTAAAACATAGAATTAGTTCCCGAACTCATAAAAGGGTTCGGGTTAATAAATCTCAGTGAGAGTTCGAAACCGCCACGGCCAGATGAAGCAGTGGTGAGTGCTGAAGTATTAAAATCGTAACTAAAGCCTAATGCATAGTTGGCAAATTCTATTTGGGTGAGTATTATTGCTGCATCAGCAACGCGGTAATAACCCCCAATATCAATTGCTGTACCTTTATTAATACCGGTGTACTTACTTTCTTGCTTAAGTATATAACGAATCTTCAAACCCAAATCAACCTCGCTGGCAGGGCCTTGTTGGTAATAAACAAAGCCGGGCACCAATGCAATATTCGAATTAGGAAGTCCGTATTCAGCATAGCCATGTGCTACATAACGCATATACAGCTTTGTGCCTGGGCCAGTCTGGTTATAATACGACATATTAGGTTCGTTTACATGAAATATGGCTGCACCTACGTTGGCTTTAAACTGATCGTTCGATGTCATATTGGTTTGGCCAACTCCATAACTATATGATAAGCCGGCAGAAAAATCGGCATAAGAAAAACTATTCCCCATAGATGTTTCACCCGTTGAGGCATTGGCATCATAATTTCCGTTTATATACTGGTTATCCCAGCTTAAACCCGATAAATTAATACTGTGCTGCGACCAGCCAGCCTGAATACCTCCTGCAAGCGAGCTCTTCTCTCCTAAAAGTATACCACTTGCTACAGTAAGGTTAATTTCAGTAATACCAATACTGGCATCGCCCGATTTATCATTATAAAATGAAAGCCCGGGAGAAATATATCCCTTGGTCCATTTTTTCATAATATTATGTAGCTCCACTGTAGCGGCCATAGTATTAAAACCGTCACCTCCGCCCATTACACTTGCCCATTGGCTACGGTAATTCACTTCGGCAAAAATTTGGCCATTATATACACCGCACAATGCAGGGTTTAAGGTAAGCGGAGATTCGTAAAACTGTGAAAAATGAACATCTTGCGCGAAAGCAGAAGTGCCCGATATACACAAAACAAATAAACTAAACCTGATTAGCTTGCGCATATAAATGGTAGGTAACAAAAAACAAATATAGCATGTATCTGTTAAATACGCAAATATCAAGGAGTTATGTTTAGATTTAGGTTAAGGCTGAGATAAGGATAATAAATATTTTATTAATTTCGTGACCTACCCCTTTTGATGAAAAACCTCCTCCATAGAGCCATTTCGGTTTTTATTTTCCTCCTTATAGGTTCTCCGCTATGGCTTGTCGCCCAGCAAGATTCTACTCACATTCCTATTGACTCTGCCTCTATTTCCAATATGACCCTCGAGCAATTACTGAAAATACAGGAATCGGGAGTATCGAGCGAAATGGAGTCTATGATCAATTCACGTATAGGGGTTGCATCAAAAAAATCACTCTCACAGCGCAAATCGCCCAGTGTAGTTACACTTATAACACAAGATGAAATTGAAAAATCAGGCGCACGTGACCTGATTGATGTGCTGCGCCTTGTACCGGGTATTGATTTTGCAGTAGATGTGCAGGGCAATGTAAGTATTGGTATGCGGGGTAACTGGGCCGAAGAAGGCAAAGTATTATTGCTGCTCGACGGACAGGAAATGAACGAACTATTGTATTCTTCATTACAATTCGGCAATCATTTTGATGTAAGTCAGATAAAGCGCATTGAGATTATACGTGGCCCCGGCTCTGCTATTTATGGTGGTTTTGCAGAGTATGGCGTAATAAGCATTATAACCAAAGATGGAGAGGACATTAAAGGCCTAACTGCTACGGCAAGCTACGGACAAACAGCAAGAGCATTAGGCTATAGAGATCTGAGCCTTTCTATAGGAGATAAAATAAAAGACTTCAGCTATAGCCTTTCTGGCTTTATTGGGCAAGCCAACCGAAGCGATAATACCTATACCGATCTTAGTGGCAATAGCTATTCCATGATCGGTAATGCAAACCTCGACCCTACTAACCTTAATTTAGGCATACACTACAAAGGACTTAGCTTTCGGGGTATTTATGATAACTACCAGACAACAACCCGCGATAACTATGGCCCAGTTACCACCCAGGCTTATCCGAACAACTTTATTTCGGAATATGCCGAGTTAAAGTACGATTGGAAACTGAGTGATAAAATAACCCTGACTCCATTACTGAATTACAAGAACCAAAAACCATGGAATTTTAACGGGATAGTAGCCCCTGCCGATTCTTCCTATACCATTTACGATAAAACAGCACAACAGTACCGTGGCAGCCTTACTATGTTATATGATGTTACTAAAAAAATAAACGTTGTTGCCGGTACCGAGTTTTATTACAACTATGCTACTTTGGGCGGAATGGACACGCAATTCTTCAGTAATGGGAAGAATAATTTTGGCTATAGCAATGCTGCAGGATATGCACAGGTATTGTTCCGATACCATATAGCCAGCCTTATGCTTGGGGCAAGATACGATGACAACTCAGCTTATGGTTCTTCGTTTGTACCTCGGCTTGGTATTATGCGAAAGATCAACTCATGGAATTTCAAATTGCTTTACAGTAATTCGTTCCGTGCACCGGGTATAGAGAATATAGACCTAAGCCTTAATGGCACTATAAAACCGGAATACACTACTGTTATAGAATTAGAAATTGGCAAAGAAATCGGGTCGAATATGTTCTGTACCGTTAACTTCTTCGATATTACCACTCAAAACCCAATTGTGTATTATGTTGATACATCAAAAAATACATCTGGTAATTATGAAGGGTATGATAACTTCCCGAAACAAGGTACACGTGGTGCAGAATTCGATTATAAGATAAAAGACACCTGGGGCTATGTAGATGTAAACTATTCGTATTACACTACTGCCGGCAAAACAGTAGTACCAGCTTACCAGGTACCGGGAAACAATGATATGACATTGGGTTTTGCTGCCAATAAAGTGAATTTATCGGTTAGCTATAATGCAACACCAGCGTTAAGTATTACTCCAACTGTATCCTGGTTTGGTAACCGATATGGCTATGTATATGGAGATACGGGCGCTTATGTAAAAAAATTCTCACCTACTACACTTGCCAACATTTTCATACAATATAAAATAGGCAGGCTGCGAGCGGGTATTGGCTGTTACAACATATTTAATGCCGATTACGAGTTTATACAGCCTTATAACGGTAGCCATGCACCGCTTCCTTCTATATCGCGCGAATATGAGATACGCTTAACCTACTCTTTAAATTTCAAGAAATGAGAAAGGGAGCCATCATATTAATTACTGTTTTACTTACATCTGTAACTATGCGTGCACAAACGCTTAATTACAAGATGGCAGCTATGTATGTATATAATTTTACCCAGTACATAGAATGGCCAAAGAATGATAACAGCACTGAGTTTGTTATTGGTGTTTACGGAAATACACCTTTATCGGATGAATTAAAGAAGACCGTAATTGGCAAACACGTTGGAGCAAAAAATATTGCAGTTAAAACACTTACGTCGTTAGATGATGCGACTAACTGCAGCATATTGTTCATTGCCCCTTCGCAAAGTGGAAATATTAAAAAGATAAGCGAACAGTTTAAAGGCAAACACATTTTGCTGATATGCGATAAAGAAGGCTTTAGCAAAAAAGGAGCATCAATAAGTGTGTACCTTGATGAAGATGATGACTACAAAACCAAATTCGAACTGAATAAGGAATATATTGAGTATAATGGACTTTTGATCTCAAAATCGTTGCTCACCCTTGCAGCAAAGGTTAATTAGGATATTAAAACTACTATCACAGCACATACAATTTTCAGGGCAAAACCGAGTTATAACCTGATATAATTAAGCCAGGAGGTGTTTCAATAAATTTTGTACCTTTGCAAGTCTCAAAAAAATGATGGTAAGATATTTTAAACATATTTTTATTGTTTTAGCTGTAGCGACCGGGTTATTATTCTCATCGTGTGGTGGCGAATACAACAAAATTCAGAAGAGCGGCGATGCACAGGCTAAATACGATGCTGCCCTTAAGTACTACAAAACTGCCGACTATATTAAGGCTCTTCAGTTATTCGAACAGCTTTTAAGCATTTACCGCGGTACCGAAAAGGCCCAGGATATATCGTATTACTATGCTTACAGCAACTACTACGTTGGTGATTATGTAATGGCAGGCTTCTACTTCAATACCTACTTCCATACCTACACGCACACACCAAGGGCTGAAGAATGTGAATTTATGAAGGCTTTTTGCGAATATTTGCTATCACCAACCTATAGCCTTGACCAAACTGACACTAAAAAGGCCATTGAAGCCTTCCAGACCTTTGTAGATGATTACCCAAACAGCGATAAAATAAAAGAGTGTAACAAGTACATTGACTTACTCAGGAATAAGCTGGAAAAGAAGTACTTTGAAATTGCAAAAGGCTACTATATCACTGAATACTACCACTCTGCAAGCACCGCACTTACCAATTATGTTAGTTCATACCCTAACAGCAAGTACAACGAAGAGTCATATTTTCTCATCATTAAGTGCGATTATTTGTTTGCATCAAACAGCGTAGAATGGCAAAAGAAGGCCAGATTACAGAAAGTTATCGAAGATTATCTTAAATTTGTGGACAATTACCCAAAGAGCGATTATTTAAAAGAGGCTGAAAGTTTGTATAATAGTGCAATGAACCAACAGAAAAATTCATAAAAATCTTAATACCAAATAAACATGGACTTCAAAAAAAGTAACGCACCGGCATCAACCATTACAAGAGATGTAAGGAAAATGGAAGCTCAGACCGGCAATATTTACGAAACCATTTCTATCATTGCTAAAAGAGCACACCAAATTAGTGCTGAAATGAAAGAAGAACTTGATGGCAAACTTGAAGAGTTTTCATCGAAGACCGATACACTGGAAGAAGTTTACGAAAACGTTGAACAGATAGAAATATCAAAGATGTACGAGCGCCTTCCTAAGCCTGCTTCTATTGCGGCCCAGGAATTCATCGACGGTAAAGTTTACTACCGTATGGCTGATGACAAGAAGGAAGAAACTCTTTAATCAATAATCCCTGCTGTGTTACAGGGTAAAAAAATTTTACTGGGTGTTACCGGAAGCATAGCTGCTTATAAGGCTGCTATGCTTGTTCGTTTGCTTGTTAAGGCAGGTGCACAGGTTAAGGTTATAATGACCCCCGCAGCTAAAGATTTTGTTGCTCCACTCACCTACTCTACCCTTTCAAAAAATCCTGTTTATTGCGAATTCAGTTCGGCCGATGGCACATGGAACAACCATGTGGAATTAGCCAATTGGGCTGACCTGATACTCATTGCTCCTGCATCGGCCAAGACCATTGCTAAAATGGCAAATGGCTTTTGCGATAATCTTTTACTGGCGACCTATTTATCAGCCTCGTGCCCTGTGTATGTTGCCCCTGCTATGGATAGGGAGATGTACATACACCCGGCAACCAAAGCAAATCTTGAAAAGCTAAAATCTTTTAAGAATATTATTATTCCTGCTGAAGACGGAGAACTTGCAAGTGGCCTGTATGGCGAGGGCAGAATGGCTGAACCGGAGCACATCATAGCTTTCCTTTCTAATAAGGATGCTTTCGCTCAAAAAAAAAACAATAAAAACACCCTCCCTTTAGCAGGTAAAAAGGTTTTAGTTACAGCCGGGCCCACATACGAAGCTATTGATCCTGTTCGTTTCATAGGTAATTTTTCCTCCGGTAAAATGGGTATTGCAATTGCCGAAAGGCTTGCCAGTCAGGGTGCAATAGTTACCTTGGTGCATGGACCCATTCATGTTACAATTTTTAACACAGGCATTAAATTAATTGCTGTAACAAGCGCGCAAGAGATGCACGATGCCTGTATAAAAGAATTTGCCAAAGCAGATATAACAGTAATGTCGGCAGCAGTGGCTGATTTTAGACCTATTACCAAAGCAACTGAAAAGATAAAGAAATCGGATGCAGGGCTGACATTGAAACTTGGCCATACCCCAGATATATTAACCGAATTAGGTAAAAAGAAAAAAGCAGGGCAACTGCTTATTGGCTTTGCACTCGAGACAAATAATGAACGGAAGAATGCCACAGAGAAACTAAAACGCAAGAACCTTGATGCCATAGTGTTGAACTCTGCCCGCGACAAAGGCGCAGGCCCAGGTGGCGATACAAACAAAATTACTATAATTGACAAGCGTAATAAAGCCCTCGATTTTGCGTTAAAGCCTAAGACAGAAGTAGCTAAAGATATTGTAACCTATATTGTATCGTGTTTAAAAAAGTAGTTTTTCATATTTCACTTATACTTTTGCTTGCGCCTACTGTAAGCATGGCGCAAGAGCTTAACTGCACGGTAGACATTGTATCGCCACAAATACAGGATGCAGCAGCCCAATTGCTTTTTACAAACCTGAAAGGTGCCATTACCCAGTTTATGAATAACACCAAATTCACAAACGACAATTTTGGTAACCAGGAAAAAATAGATTGTACGCTGTATTTTAATATGACTGCCGAAAATGCTCCCGGCGATTTTAATGCAACACTGCAAGTGCAGGCGCGCAGGCCGGTGTACAAATCTTCGTTAAATTCTGCGATGTTCAACTATCAGGATAATTTTGTCCACATTGTTTACAATTTGAACCAGCCCATTATATTCAACATTAATGCCTATTCCGATAATATCACCTCACTTCTTTCTTACTACGCTTATATAATTATCGGCAACGACTACGATTCATTTTCTTTGAACGGAGGAACAGCTTATTTCCTGAAGGCACAAACCATAACTACTAATGCGCAAAACTCAGGAGAAAAGGGCTGGAACCCATTAGACGGTGACCAAACACGCTATGCATTAATTACTAATTTATTAGATGAAACCTATTTTGCACCATTGCGCAGAGCCATGTATGAGTATCATCGCCTTGGGCTCGATGTAATGTATACTACTCCTGAAAAAGGCCGTGCAGAAGTATTAGATGCCTTGAATCTTGTACAACAAGTGTATAATGATAAACCGGCAAACTTCAATATTGCTCTATTCTTTAATGCTAAAGCAACTGAAATTGCCAATATCTTTTCAGAAGCTCCGAATGATGAAAAATCAAGTGTTTATTCTTTGCTGAATTCTATTGACCCAACCGATATAGATAAATACGCCAAGCTAAAAGTGGCTCAGTAGGCTTAGTTCCTTGTGCTTCTAACAGATGCAGTAGTTGTCCCGCCATCCTCTTCCGATTCTTCACGCAACATGGTAAGCAGGTCGCGGCTTTGGTTAATGCACCAGTTAACGTGGTTACTTAATACAATAATGGTATTCTTGCCTTTAATGTCGCGCATAAAAGCAGCGTTAAAGCCATGCCACCAGCCATCGTGATAAACCAAGGTATCGTGGTCGAATATTACAAGTCTCCATCCATAACCGTAATTATGTTCATTCATCCAGCGGCTGTGGGGTGTAAAGGCTTCTTTTAAGGTCGATTGTTTTAAAAGTTTATCAGTATACAAAGCCTGATCCCATTTCAATACATCATCGGTAGTAGAATAGATGCCCTTATCACCTGTAACACCATCAAGGAAGTCGTAGCCTGCCTTTTTGTAATTAGCATTGTAGCCTGTTACACAATTGGGTATAAGAGTATCGGCTTTATCATAAATATAAGTATGGTTCATACCCAGTGGCATAAATATTTTGTAACGCAAAAACTCTCCGAAAGAAACTCCGCTTACCTTTTCGGTAATTGCAGCTAACAAGCAATAATTGGTGTTGCTGTATTCGAACTTATGGTTAGCCGGGAAATACTTTGGAGGATGACGTTCGATAAGCAACTGAACTACTTGTTGGTTATCCATAGGCGTTTTCTGGTCCTTACATACATTACCACATAAGTACATATAGTTTGGCAGGCCCGAACGGTGTGCAAGTAACATACCCACAGTAATGCCTTTATAAGGGAAATCAGGGTAGAACTTTTGAATACTATCGCTGTAATCAAGCTTACCTTGTTCTTTAAGCATCATAACTGCAACTGCAGTAAACTGCTTCGATACGGAGCCTAACTGAAACTCAGAAGAATCGCTTAGCTGATCTTTTGTTTTATAATTCGACACACCAAAAGAGCCCTTGTAAAGTACCTTTCCGCTATGTGCCACCAATACATTGCCATTAAACTTTGCTCTTTTTGAAAGTGCATGAAAGAACGAATCTATTTTATGTGACTCGTATTGCTCAGAAGCATTCAAGGCCATTGAGTCTTTCAACTTAGGCATTGCTACTGCTATTGCTTTGGGTTTATCTGGCGAAAAGCCTTCGTGTTTTTCTGGTTTTCCTTGACTTGTGGTGCTGCCCACAAAGGCGTAGATTACACTAACTGCCGCTATTGTAAGTACTATTGGGTAAATATGTTTTTTTACCATACGCCGGCTTTGAGGATTAAGCTCAGTGTTGTTTTACAATAATTACTAAATACTTTGATTGACTCCAGAATTGTTTTTGATCGGTAATAACAATTGAATCAGCTTTGTCGCTGCCACCTACAACATAGGTACCGCTTGGGTGAACGGTAACTAGCTGAACAAATTTGCTGTAAAGCTGAAGGCTATGTAATGTGCTGCCATTGGCTTTGGTAAAGTACGCAGTATTGAAATCTTTTTTCAACTCCTCTGCTCCTCCAAGTCCAATAACTGCTCCTTCTTTCTTTATAATTCCATTCTTCTTTAATTCTTTTGCTGTACCTACTGCATAATAAACAGTGTTCATTTCAGCAGTCATGTCGCTTATCTGCTCCTTTTGCGAGGTAATAACCTTCATGCTATCATTAAACTTGTTTATCACATCCTTCAGCGAAGCATTCGATTCTGCTAACTGGCTTTGCAAAGCAGCTATTTCAGCGTCTTTAGCAGTTACTTCTTCATTCAGGCGGGCAATCATCTTTTGTAGTTCGGCATTGTTGCCGTTTACCTTTTTCAATTTCCACTCCAAACGGGCAATTTCCTTTTTGTTCTTCATCATTAAATCGCCTATGGCACGCATATCGGCAATTATCTGGTCTTTTTGGCTAAGTCCTTCTCCGCTGTTAGCAATGGTAAGCAACTTGGCCTTTGCCTTTATAGAATCTAAGTTGTCTTGTATATCATTATACGATTTAACATACGCCATTATAGATGAATCCTGGGCATGGTTCTTAGAACCCAGCACTGAATCCTGGTAGCTTAAATCCTTAATTTTCTGCTTATCATCATTTTTACAGCCAACAAAGAGTAAAATGCAGGCTAAAACGACTATATTTAAGATTCTCATGTAGTTTGTCTTTTTCATAGTTTTATAAAATCTTGCAAATATAACGATTTTTATGCGTCGAAGGTCACCTATAACGTTTTTGATGGTTCCACTATTCCTTATACTTATTGAAGGTGGAGCTTATTATGGCTGGAGCCATTTACTTGCTCATGCGGGATTCCTCACATTCCTGAAGCTTTTCAAGGCCATTTACATTGCAGAAACAGTAGCAATAGGGCTCATATTGTTTTACATAATGGGTTCTTTTTCGCGCAAACTAAATTTATTGCGCACCTACAATGGCTTTCAGGGTATGGGCATTATCATGTCAGACATATTGCCTAAACTTTTCTTTACAGTATTTGTATTGCTTTATGGCCTTATACAAGGGGCTTACATTGGCCTTAATCATTTGTTTATACATAGCACTAATTTGCGACTCAACATGGACTGGCTGCTTATTGCAGGTACAATAATTGCTTTTACCCTGTTTGTATTTATAGTCCGTGGCATTTTAGTAGGCAGGTTCGATTTTAAAGTACTGAAAGAAACCATAAAGTTCGATACCCTACCCGATGCATTTGACGGATTAAGGGCTGTGCAAATATCTGATTTGCATATTGGCAGTTTTTATAAACACAAAGATCAAGTTGCAAAGGCGGTAGATATGATAAACAACCTTAAGCCCGATATTATATTCTTTACCGGCGATATGGTTAATAATGTGGCCGAAGAACTGAGAGGCTTTGTAAGTATTTTAGAAAAACTGGAAGCGCCATTGGGTAAATTCGCAATACTCGGCAACCACGATTATGGCGACTACGTGAAATGGGAAAGCAAAGAAGCCAAAATTGCTAATCTTAATACTCTGGCTGAATTAGAAAGAAAAGCTGGCTTCGACTTGTTGTTGAATGAGAACAGAATCATTACCAGGAACGGTCAGCAAATTGCAATTATAGGAGTAGAGAACTGGGGCACACCGCCATTTGCTCAGTATGGGCAACTGCCTTTAGCCGTAAAAGGAACCGAGAATACTCCATTCCGCATTTTGCTTTCACACGACCCATCACACTGGGATGTAGAAGTAGCCGGAAAGACAGATATACAACTTGCCCTGGCAGGCCATACGCACGGCATGCAATTTGGCATACGTATAGGAGATTGGCAATGGAGCCCGGTGCAATGGCGTTACGAACGCTGGCACGGACTTTACACTCAACTCAAACAACACCTTTATGTTAACCGTGGCTTGGGCCATATAGGCTTCCCTGGTAGGGTTGGTATGTTGCCTGAAATAACACTCATTGAATTTAGAAAATAAATTCAGTTTGAATATCGAATATTGAACATCCAATATCGAATTCCGAAATAAGTCACACTGAGCTTGCCTGTCTATCGCCAGATAAATCGAAGTGAATTATATCTATCCCTTTAAAACTGTAAGTTTGCACTATGAATTTCACGCTTTTACTATTAGGCCTTGGTGCAATAAGCCTTGCAGCATATATTTTGTATGATGATTACAAGAACTGGGCGGTTATGAAAAATAATAGGGCACAGGTTTACAAGAGTATCTTCTTTGGCACTTTACTTTTGGGTATAGGAGTCTTCATGATTGTTAAAGGAATAATGGGGCAAAGCCTACGCTAAGCAGCCATTGTTTTTCTCTTTTTGTTTTCCTACATTCGCTTATCAAATCCACAAGAATGAAATCAAAACAAATTTCCTGTTTTTTACTTGGTGTAATTGCTTTCTTTATTTCATCAAGAGCAATCTCTCAAACTATACCTGACACTACAAAAGAATATAAAGAATTACTCAGGAAACTGCGTTCACGAATTGTATATCCGGAAAACAACACAACTCCTACCGCAATCAAAACAGATTCTGCAAACAATACATTTATGAGAGACGGTGGTCAAAGGGTATGTATAACTACTTTAATAATCGATGGTGTAAAAATATGCCCTACTCTCATAAAAACTAATGATATGGAAGTAGAAAGATTTTTGAACTATACAGGTAATATACCTGCTCAATATGATAATTGGTCATCATGGTTTGCAACTACGGAACATCCATTTTATGTTCGGGAGCCCCAATTATGGATGACGAAACCGAGTATTCCATTGACCGGTAATAATTGCAGATGAAATTAAAGCATCAATTATTTTATTTTCTATTCATTATAATTTCAACACCTATTATTGCACAAAAACAAGCCAATAACGGTAAGCATCTCGATTCTGCAAAACACCGTATACGAGGTATAGTAACCGTGTGGAAGTCAAAGACAGCTATATCAGGAGTACTGGTTATGACCAGAGGCGCGAAAAAAGAAGAAACCATGAGAGGTGTTGATAGTATAGTTAACGGCGTTGGAGTTCAAACAGATAGCTGCGGAAGATTTGAATTGTTTTTACCTGATAGCATGATAGGGAAAAAATTGACATTATTATTTTACAAAAATCATTACCTAAGTAAAACAATTGAAGTAAAGACTTGGAAACTACCCGCTAAGGTGAAAATACAGATGGAAGAATATAGTAGCCCGAGTATTGTGAGGTTCTTATAAAATGAAGAAGCCAAAAGATATAACAGTTATTATGCCTAACCCATGTAAAAAGAGGGATTGGGACGATATGACACCTAATGCAAGTGGGCGCCATTGCAGTAATTGCGATTTTACTGTTATTGACTTTACTAATTATACAGATAAAGAACTGGTTGATTTTTTGCTTAAGTCAAAAGGTAAGCTGTGCGGTATGTTTGAGAATTATCAGCTAAACAGGCCAATGACAATTGCACCGGAGAAAACAAATACATTACTTAACAGAGCATTACTAAGTGCAGCTTTGTTAGCAGGAGTTGCAACAAGTGCAAATGGGCAAACAAGTACACCTACTCATACACCCGTACAAAACAATATTAGCCAAGACAAAAAGGAGAAAAAAGAAAATACCCATAGTGAGTTAAGTATACCTGGAATAATAATTGACAAAAAGACAAAAGAACCGATAGCTCATGCTGGGATTAGCATAAAAGATCAGGGTATTTATACAGAAACTGACTCGAATGGCAGATTCGACTTACCAATACCAGACAGTTTATCAAAGAAAAAAATAACGATAATTGTTTACTGCTCTTTATACAAAAGGAGAACTTTTACTTTCATACCTTTTGAAATGCCAGATGCAGATTTCAAGGTGGTTCTTAAACAGGAAAAAGGTTGGAAACGACATGTCGTCATGGGCTGCCCTTCGTTTTAAAACACCTTCCCCAGCGTCTTAACTATAATACCCAAGTCCGTCATTAGCCCCATTTCATCAATATACTTAAGGTTTAGTTTGAGTTTAGAGGGCATTATTTTGCTTATGTAAACATCTTCAGGGTTTGGAGCATTTGCCAATATTTCATTTTCGTTGGCATACACAATAGAGGCGTAGTCAGTAATGCCGGGTTTAACACTCAACACTTTCTTTTGTTCATCGCTATACATGGCCACATACTTGGGCACCTCAGGGCGCGGGCCTACCATGCTCATATTGCCTATAAGCACATTAAACAGTTGTGGCAGTTCATCTAATTTGTACTTGCGCAAATAATAACCCATTCGGGTAATGCGGTTATCGCGCATACCCACAGTAAGCAAACCTTTTTTATCGGCATCAGTAAACATGGTGCGAAACTTAAAGAGCTTAAATTCCTTCATATCCTTACCTACTCTAACTTGTTTATAAAATATTCCTCCGCGAGAATCAATGATAACGAGTAAGGCAATTATGAATAAAAAAGGAGAAAGGATTATAATACCAATTAGGGCTGTTATTATATCGAAAAGTCTTTTTATCATCTAATCATCAAAAAATCATTGCCACAAAAACACCAAGACACCAAAATCCACTAAAAAAACTTTGTGGGATTTAGAGATTTTGTGTTTTAGTGGCATAAAATATTAAATAATCTCTTGTACTGATTTCACAACTGCATAAACCACAGTTTTAACCTGCTCATCAGTAAGGTCGTAAAAAACAGGCAATGATATTTCGCGGGAAAAATTGTCGTATGCAACAGGATAGTCCTTGATGTTATATCCTAAGTTCTTATAAAAACTCAGCATAGGCAATGGTATAAAATGCACGTTTACCGATACATCGCAATCAAATATTTTCTGAATTATCGCATCACGCTTTTCTTCACTAATGCCCTTTATCCTTAATGGAAACAAATGATACGAGGATTCCCTGTTAGCATCCTTAAATAGAGGTAATTCTGCCCAGTTATATTTAGCAAGAGCTTTGTAGTACGCCTCCACAATTGTCTTCCTGCGTATCAATGTATCATCGCTATATCGCTCCAGCTCAATCATACCAATAACAGCCATAATATCGGTCATGTTGCATTTGTAACCAGGCTCAATAATATCGTACTTCCAATTACCTTTCTGGCTTTTAGCTAAAGCATCTTTATTCTGCCCATGTAGTGATGTAACACAAAGACTCTTATATACATCATCATTGCTAAACGGTGCAGGCAGGTTAAAGGCCATGGCACCACCTTCGGCAGTGGTTAGATTTTTTACTGCATGGAAAGAGAACACCGATATATCTGTCAATACTCCTGTGCGCTTACCATTATACCATGCACCAAATGAATGCGCAGCATCGGCCAAAACTAAAATACGTCCAAGTTTCTTTTGATTCTCACCTTTAGCAATGAACTTACCTTTCTTGGCTTCTGCCAATTTCATTATGGTATTATAGTCGCAAGGCAAGCCACCAAAATCAACAGGCATTACTACCTTGGTCTTATTGGTTATCTTCTTTTCAATCTCAGCAAGTGAAATATTAAAATCGTCTTTATTTACATCAGCCAAAACAGGCGTTGCACCACAATGCATTACCACATTAGCAGTAGCAGCATAAGTATATGCAGGCAAAATAACTTCATCGCCTGCTCCTACTCCATACCAACGCAAAGCTAATTCCAATCCTGCAGTGGCCGAATTAAGGCATAACACAGACTGCACACCACAGTATTCAGCTATCTTTTTTTCAAACAGCTTTGTCTTGGGCCCTGTGGTTATCCAGCCAGAACGCAATACTTCAGAAACAGCTTGCACTATTTTCTCATCAATACGTGGGGGCGAAAAGCTTATCATAGTATCAATTTATATTACAAAATTAAACATAAGCAACGAATTGAACAGTCCGTAGAATATTGTACCACTTTGCGTTTCGAGCATGGCCTCAACCAAAAAGTTAGCAGCTACAATGGCCAGGAACATTCCGTAAACAAAACGTTTTTCCTTTATAGTTTTAATAAATGGGAACAACAGGCAAGCCAGAAGAGTTAAAAGGCCTACCACTCCCATTACTACTGTAGTCTGCAAATATTGATTGTGAGCATTCAGGTTTTCTTTTGCTGCACCCGTATAGCCATCTTGCAAATATTGCTTTACCAATACTTCTGATGAATTACCTGTGCCAACTCCCACAATAGGGTGTTCTTTTATTACTTCTAAAGCAGCCTTCCATACATAATACCTTACCTGGGTAGACTCAGTAGAACCTGCACTTATTTGATTGGTCTTAATCACATCAGCAGCACCTACAACCCTTGATCTGCCACCAATTAAAAAATGAAAAGTGGTAAAATAAACAATCAGCATTGCACCTAATAACCAGGCCGCCGACTTATAGCTGCGCATCATACTATATCTTACCAAAAGCAAAGCAAACACCCCGGCAGAGATGAACATACCCATTTTAGATTGCAACAGGACAAGGGTAAACAAAAGGAATAAGATAGAAAACACAAGAAAGCGCTTCTCTAACTTATTTAATACAATTGCATTTGTAGTAAAAAGATAAAAAGTGAATACCATAGCCATATCTATATACATGGAATAGTAACTGGGGTGCAACAAAATTGAGTACTTCATATATTGAAACTCGAAAATGTTGTTTGCAAAAAGATTCCATGTAGCGTATCCAATGCAAATGAGGCCAGTTACCACACAACCCACTATAAATGAATAGATGAACATTTTCTGTTTCTTTATATCTATCTCCCCTTCTGAAATCAATAACAAGGGGAATACAAAAAGACTAAGTTTTACTTGCAATGCAGATAGGCTATTATCGGACTTATAGGTAAATAACATGCTTATTGCATACAGCAAATAAAAACCGGCAAAGAGCAATACATATTTGTTTTTTATAATGGCATTGCCTTTACGTTTTAAATCGCCCTCAATAAACCAAAACACAAGGTACCCTATGGTAGGCCATGCAGCTCCATACTGGTAAACGCACATCATAAATGGCACCAGGCAAAGCAATGCATATTTTATTTTACTTACCTGTGCCATTGTTCAAATTTGCAAGAAGCGTATAAAAGTTTGCTGCAATAGTATCGCGGTTAAATTTAACGCTTACATAATTACGGCCATTTGCACCCAGTGTAGCGAGTTCGGTTCTGTTATTATATAGTTGCATTGCTTTATCAGCTAAATCATTACCATCATCCGGAATAAAAGCAAGGCCTGCTTTGCCTTCATCAATAAATAAATCCTTTGCTTCGCCCTCTACTCCTAATAACAATGGCTTTTTCATAGCAAGCGATTCAAATATTTTAGATGGTATAGCACCTTTAAATAAATCAATACGGCGTAAAGGTACGAGTGAAACATCAACTGACTTCCAAATGCCAGGCATAGAAGATTTGGGTAATGGTTCAAAGAAAAACAGGTTATCGAGTTTCATTTGTTCTTTAAGTGCTACCAATCTTTCTTTCTCCGGACCGCTGCCTAATAAAATCCATTTGATTGGATATTCTTTAGTCTGCTGTGCAGCATGCAAAGCCACATCAAGCCCCTGTGCATGGCCAATTATACCGGCATATAGTACTATAAAATCGCCTGGACCAAAACCATTTTTTCCCCTCCAACCACTTTCAATCTCTTGTTCATTGTAAAAGGCCATATCAACCCCATTAGGCAACCAATAAAGGGGTTTACTGGGAAATCTATCTTGAATATTTTTCACTATCCCTTGTGTTTGCCCGGTTACCAATACTGCCTTTTTATATAAATGCTCCTCGAGTTTTTTTGTTACAGAAAGCAGAAAGCGATTATTTATCAGCCCCAGTTTCTCTGCCGTTTCAGGCCACAAGTCAGATACATTAAAGATAAGCTTAGCGCCAGTGATCCATTTTAGTACCAATGCGGAAAGGCCCAAAAACAGTGGCGGAGATTCACAAAGCAGGTAATCTGCTTTGCCCAATTTAAAACTACCAACCCACATAGAGGAAAACACAAAAGAGAAATAATTCATTAGCCTTGAGAATATGCCTTTGCTTTTGCTTACCCATATCCACGAGCGATGCACGGTCATGCCGTCCATATTTTCTTTTACGTACCATTTGCCTTTATACCCTTCATGTATTTCCATTTTAGGGTAATTGGGCATAGTGGTAAGGATTTCAATATCCACACCTTTTTGCTTTAAACGTACCGCTATTTCGTAAAGGCGGTTTTGTGGTGCACCAACTTCAGGGGGGAAATATTGAGTGAGTATAATAAGCTTCATTCCTTACCGGTTAAGTACAGTATTATATATCTGAACAATATCATTTATGTTGTTCGACCAGTTATATAGTTCCTCTACCCTCTTTCTTCCGTTCTCGCCCATTTTTAAAGCGTACTCTTTATCCTTAATAAGTTTTTCAATTGCAGTTGCTGCAACTTTTGCATTCCTGCGGGGAACAATTATACCTGTGGTACCATTTTCAACTATTTCGGTAAGGCCACTAACATTCGAAACCACAACAGGCTTACCACACGCTGAAGCCTCCAAAACTGCAACTCCAAAACTCTCACTTTCCGAAAGCGCCACATACACATCAAGCATATTATGGTACGCAGGCACCTCTTTAAAATCTACAGGGCCGGTAAATATTACCTTGTCTTTTAAGCCACTCATTGCACACAATTGTTTCAGGTTGGTCTCTTGTGAACCACCTCCTACGATAAGCAACTTCAAAGGCAAGTCGGTATGCTTATGACATAGAATATCAAATGCCTCGATTAAATACTGTATGCCATAGATTGGCTCTAATGATTTTATAGTACCAACAATAATATCGCCTTCATTAAATAACGATTTTACCTTCATTGGCTTAAATACATCAATATCGATACCAAAAGGAGTTACCTCTACTTTTGACGCAGTGTATTTAGCTATTTCAGTAGTCATAGATTGGCTGGTAGACAATACACAATCGGCTTTTTTAAGATTCCGCTTAAACAAAAGCTTATGTAAAAATGATTTTTTTGGAAACTCATATACATCGCTTCCCCATACTGAAGTAATGAGAGGATGAAAACCCGAAAGTGCACCTAATAAGCCATAACTGCTGGCATAGTGAGCGTGTACAATATCAGGCTTGAAAGACTTGATTACTTTTTTGAGCGGCCCCACAGCTTTGATATAAGATATCTTCCCTGCTTCTTTTTTTGATGCAACTTCAGTTGCAATACTATCTGATAAGTATTCGATGTTTGTATTGCCCAGAAACCAATTTGTTTTTGCCTTATTCAGACTGAAGATACTTATTTGAAAACCTTTAGCTGCCAATGACAGAGCCCACTTAGATGTGTGTGCCGAGTTTATGTCAGCTAAGAATAGGATTTTGGCCATATATACTCCCGCAAATAATTACGGGTAAATATACCCGCATTTTAAACTAACAAACCACTAATTCCGCAAAAATTACTTAGCTACACTTACCGCTCTTGTTTCGCGAATGACTGTAACTTTTACCTGGCCGGGATAGGTCATTTCATTTTGTATTTTTTGCGCTATCTCAAATGACATTACTTCTGCTTCCTTATCGGTAATTTTTTCGCTGCCTACAATTACCCTCAGTTCTCTACCGGCTTGTATAGCATATGTTTTCTCTACACCTTTATACGACATTGCCAAAGCCTCAAGGTCGCGCAAACGCTTAATATACTGCTCCGCCATTTCGCGCCTTGCACCCGGGCGTGCACCCGATATAGCATCGCACACCTGTATAATTGGAGAATACAAACTGTTCATTTCTATTTCATCGTGGTGAGCGCCAATAGCGTTGCATATTTCAGGTTTCTCTTTGTATTTCTCTGCAAGCTTCATACCCAAAATTGCGTGTGGCAATTCAGGTTCTTCATCAGGTACTTTTCCAATATCATGTAACAAACCAGCACGCTTAGCTACTTTAGGGTTCAATCCTAATTCAGCAGCCATAGTAGCAGCCAGGTTAGCAACCTCTTTCGAGTGTTGTAATAAATTCTGTCCGTATGATGACCTGTATCTCATTTTACCAACCAACCTGATAAGTTCCGGATGCAGGTTATTTAAACCAAGATCAATTACTGTACGTTTACCTAATTCAGCAACTTCATCTTCTAATTGCTTGCGGCACTTTTGCACCACCTCTTCAATACGTGCAGGGTGAATACGTCCGTCAGTAACCAATTGGTGCAGTGCCATACGGGCTATTTCGCGCCTTAGCGGATCGAAACACGAAATAATAATAGCTTCCGGGGTGTCATCTACAATAACTTCAACACCGGTCGCAGCTTCAAGTGCACGTATATTACGTCCTTCTCGGCCAATAATACGGCCTTTCATTTCATCGTTTTCAATATTAAATACAGCAACAGCATTTTCTACTGCCTGCTCCACACCCATACGTTGTATAGACTGTATGATGATCTTCTTGGCTTCCATATTAGCGGTAAGCTTAGCTTCGTCCACTATTTCTTTAATAAGCACAGTAGCCTGCGATTTGGCATCTGACTTCAGTGATTCTATTAATTGTGTTTTAGCATCTTCAGCCGAAGTCTGCGAAATAACTTCTAACTGCTGAATTTGCCTTTGGTGCATCTTCGACAACTCTTCGTTTTTAACACTGGCTATTTTAAGTTGCTCGGTAAGGCTGTTCTTAAGGTTATCAGTTTCCTTTTCCTTACGCTGAACCTGTTCAAGTTTTTGCGATGCAGCTTGTTCTTTTTGCTTGGTCCTTGTTTCAGTAAGGTTAATGTTCTTGGTTTTCTCAATGGTTTGCTGTTCATGCTCACCTTTAAGTTGTAAAAAGCGCTCCTTGGCTTCAAGCATCTTCTTATCTCTCATGGTATTAGCCTGCCTTTCAGCATCTTTAATTATTTCCTGCCCCTTTTTCTCAATATTCTTACGAATAATGGTGGCGGTAATTAATATGCCAAGCCCAAGGCCTACAACGGCAGCGGCGGCAATTACAATAATGGTTACTATATCTAGGTTCATTGAGATGTTTATTTTATGAACCCTTAAAAAAAGAAGCTGACTACCTTACTAAACTAAATGCAATAAGTTTTCGATGGTTTTTACCTTTTGTTCTACCTTTTCGTTAACCTGTACTGTATTTACTTGTTCAATATGCTGAAAAGCAAGCTGTAACGCGCACATAGCTAAAAGATCGCGCGGATCTTTTATAGCGTAGGAGGAGGAATAGTTCTTCACCTGTTCGTTAATAAGGATAGCTGCCTTTTTCATGGCTGCCTCCGTATCGGGTGTTACGTTTACCGGGTATTCCCTGCCTGAGATATTTACTTTTATTGTATTGGTTTTCACTGTATCTCTGCTTGTTTGCTAATTTTTCAGCAATGTAATACATCGCTCTACTTCACTTAAGAGTTCGTCTATTTTATTATTTATTTCCTGGTTATGTTGTGTGTTATGTTTTTGTTTGTCCAGTTGGGCCGTTTCACCGACTTCCCTGGCTCTTTTTAACTGCTCGTCCACGACCTTCAATTTACCTGCAAGCTCCTGATTATCAGATTTAAGCTTCTTGACAGTGTCCTGTAACTCGCCCTGCAAAGATAAAATTTTTTCTATTTCTTTGTAAATATTCTCAAGCCTCTTGTCCAAGTCCTTCATGGTCAGGTTTTTGAAAAAAATCTAATTTTCAGCCAAATATAGGTTAATAGTGGTATTACCGCCGCTTTTTTAGCATTATTTTTGCCGGGCATTAAAAAACAGGTTATGGGTTTAGCGCAGAGCTATAAAAAGAATGTATTTTGTTTAGAGGGCGACTGGCAAAAAGATATGCGCGACCATTCGAGTATAGGTGCTGCCCTTACTTTTTTACAACAGAATCTTGGTATTAACTATATATATAAGCAATGCGGTACCCGGGAAAATCTGGAATACTACCTTTCGCTATGGAAACTAAAAAAATACGCTAACTACTCCATTGCCTATTTTGCTTTTCATGGTAAGCCCGAAAGCATACAGGTAGGCAAGGAATTTGTTACGCTGGATGAGTTAGGTGATATGCTTCACGATAGCTGTCACGATAAAATATTACACTTTGGAAGTTGCAAGACACTTAATACTGACGAAAAAACCATAAAAAGGTTTTTAGAGGCTACAGGTGCATTATGTGTTTGTGGTTTCGAAACAGAAATTAATTTTGTAGAAAGTTCAGCATTCGATATGATACTTATAGAAATGTTTCAGCAGTACAAGGATATACGTATGCTTGATAAGGCAATAACAAAAAACTACAGGAGCTTTACCAGAAGACTTCAGTTTAAATTATTTTACCTGTAATGGAAGAAGGTACCATCTCAACATCTGTTTTTAACTTCAGCTTTAAAGTAAAGTGTATCATCCTGCTTGCATTGGGGTTAGTATTCTATGCCGATTCAATAAATAACGAATATGCATTGGATGATGGTATAGTAATTACAAAGAACGAATTCGTACAACAAGGCTTTGATGGTATAAAAGGCATAATGAGCCACGATGCCTATTATAGCTATTACCACCAGATGAATGCCAACCAGATGCTTGCCGGTGGTAGGTACAGGCCATTATCTATTGTGGTTTTTGCTATCGAACATGCTTTTTTCGGCGAAGATCCTTTGTTTCGTCATGCTATAAGCATACTGGCATATATGGCTTGTATACTGGTGGTCTTTTACTTTCTGAATAACCATCTGCTACGAAATTTAAAAAAGGGGGAAGACATTGCATTTCTTGCATCTATGCTTTTTGCCATACACCCAATGCATACCGAAGTAGTAGCTAACGTTAAGAGCCTTGACGAAATGCTGTCGCTTATGTGCATATTATTCACTTTTATTTTCGCCTTGCGATACTCCGAAGCTGAAAAAGAGGATAGAAAAGGAAAAGATCTTTACCTGGGAGCATTGTTTTTTTTCCTGGCATTGTTGGCTAAAGAATATGCACTCACCCTTATTTTTCTGTTACCTATTTTATTTTATACGGTTGCAAAAAAAGAGCCTATTTCTGTATTTACAAATACACTTCCTTATTTGGGTGTTGCCGTTTTGTATATGCTAATACGCATAAAATCAGTTGGCGTACCGCACAATGTGCCAAGCGACGAGATTCTCAACAACCCTTATATGCTTGCTACTCATTCGCAGAAGAAAGCATCAGAAATTTATGTTTTGGGAAAATACCTTTTTATGTTATTCTTTCCTTATCCGCTCTCAAGCGATTATTCATATAACCAGTTGGTTTATCGCAATTTTGCTGACCCTTTAGTATGGTTGTGCATAATTTCTTACGGGGCAATAATTTACTGGGGAATAAAACTATTGATGCAAAAGAAAATACTTGCCTTCCCGATTTTCTTTTACCTGGCTAACCTGGCAATGGTAACTAACTTTGTTGTTGACGTAGGTGCTACAATGGGCGAACGTTTGGCATTCCACTCTTCACTTGGTTTTATAGTATTGCTTGCCTACGCTATTATCCGAAGCCCCGAATTTGCCCGAAAGAAAGAGATAGTTCTCAGCGGATCATTTATACTAATTGTGCTTTGCGGCATAGAGTGTACCACCCGGAACCTCCAATGGCACAGTGATGTTACTCTGTTTACGCACGATGTAAACGTTGTACCCAATAGTGTTATGGTATTAGGCAATGCCGGTGCCCGCTACCTTGATATGGCTGAAGCGGTAAAAGATACCAGCAAAGCAGGTAAAGCTTTGGTAAGCGAGGATATTAATAAATCAATAAAGTATTTGCGCAGGTCAATTGAAATGCACCCTACTTATACCAATAGCTACCTCAACCTGGGTATTGCATTTTATAAGTTAGAGATACCAGACTCTGCAAAAAAATACTGGGAGTACGCCCGCAAGCTATACCCCGACCATCCTAATTTAAAACAATACTTTCCTTTATTAGCACATTCATACTTGAATCAGGCAATGGAAGATGGCAAAGTAAATAATGCACCAGCAGCCATAATTGCCTTAAAAAAAGGATTGATGGCTGATAATACCAATCCTGACCTTTGGTATAATATTGGCGGAGCATATTTTACAATCAAGCAATGGGATTCGGCACGCTATGCATGGAATGCAGCCTTACAGTTAAAGCCCGATTATGACCTTGCCAAGAAGGGCCTGGCTGCTTTACCTCCGCAGGTGAATAATGTTGCAGGTATCAAGTAAACGCAGAAAGTGTTGAATGAATAAAAAAAGCCCTGCTCCTACTCCTGTAAAAGCTACTCCATCAATGGTTTTTAATTTCAGCTTTAACATTAAATGTGCTATACTGGCTGCTGTTGCTTTCATGTTCTACATTAACACAGCAAGTAATGAATACGCTCTTGATGATTCATTGGTTATTCAGAATAACGCATACGTTCAAAAAGGATTTTCAGGCATAAGCAAAATACTTTCGAACGATACCTTCGATAGCTATAACCAGTATATGCATGCCGGCAAAAACCAACAGCTTTCTGGCGGAAGATACCGTCCGCTTTCGGTTATTGTGTTTGCCATTGAACACCAACTGTTCGGTGAATCGCCAACAGCAAGGCATCTTATAAGTGTATTGGCATATATACTCTGTGTTATTTCTATTTTCTACTTCTTAAGCGGATTCCTTTTAAAAAAGATTACCGGTGGCGAAGACATCGCATTCCTCGCCACTTTATTATTTGCTATACACCCAATACATACAGAGGTTGTTGCCAACATAAAAAGTCTCGACGAGATATTATCGTTAACACTCATCATGCTTACGTTTATTTTCAGCTTAAAGTATATAGCAGAAAAACAGATGAAGCATCTTATACTGGGTATGGGTGCATTCTTCCTGGCTTTGCTATCGAAAGAATATGCTGTTACTTTAATTGTTCTGCTGCCACTATTGTTTTACTTATTATCTGATGAAAAGCCTGCGGAAGCTTTACAAAAGGCTATTCCGTATTTCGGAGTAGTGGCTCTTTATCTAATTATTCGATTTACCACAGTAGGTATTCCCCATAGCCTGCAGAATGATAAGATACTTACCAATCCCTATTTATATGCAACACCTGTACAAAAAATAGCTACTGAACTATTTGTATTAAGCAAATACATCATTCTGCTCTTTTTGCCACACCCTTTATCTGCCGACTACTCTTATGCTCAAATACCTTATCACAGCTTTACAGATCTTTCTGTATGGCTATCGATATTCACCTACATAGCAATTGGAATATGGGGAGTAATGTTGACATTAAAGAGAAACATATTGGCATTTCCTGTTTTCTTTTTCCTATTGAACATTGCACTCATATCAAACTTTGTAATGGACATTGGTGCTACTATAGGCGAGCGCCTTGCCTTTCATTCATCACTGGGGTTTGTTATTTTAATCTCATTTGGCTTATATAAGTTATTGGAAAATTTGCAGCTAGCACAGAAAAAGCTCATCATTACTCCTATTGCTATTATACTTGTGGTTTTATGCGGAGCAGAAACATTCCAGCGAAACAAGGAATGGAAAAATGACACCACCTTATTTATTGCTGATGTAAAAACAGTACCCAATAGTTTTATGGTAAATGGCAATGCAGGTGCGGGCTATGCAAGGCTTGCACAAACACCCGGGAATGAAAAGAGAAAAACAGGCTTATTGGATACAGCTATTATATACCTTCAAAAATCGATAGTGCTTTACAAAACTTACGATGTAAGTTATTACAACCTTGCAGTTTGTTATTTATCGCTCAACAATCCTGATATGGCAAAGCGATATATGGATACCGCCAAACAAATAAATGTAAACTACCCGCCTTTACAAGGTTCGGGGCAATTGCTTGGCAGGGCATTTTTAAATGAAGCTTTACAGTATGCCTCACAAGGCAAAGTACGTGAATCGTTAAATGAATTAAAACTTGGTCTGCATTGCGATAATAATAACGTAGACCTATGGTACAATATTGGCGGTGCTTATTATACCTTAAAGCAATTTGATTCTGCACGCTATGCCTGGAACTCTGCTTTAATTTTAAAGCCAGACCTTGCTGATGCTAAAAAGGGATTAAGCGCTTTGCCAACGCAAGGAAAAGATACTATTAAAGGAATTCGATAATCTATCGCTAGCCCCAAACCCCTAAAGGGGCTTTGAAATTTCATTTGGAATTCGCTGTATGTTTCGACAAGCTCAACATGACTAAGGTTCGTCAGTCTGAGCCTGTTGAAGACCTATAAAATAATTACTATTTCGTTAAAGCCCCTTTAGGGGTTTGGGCTATAAGGCTTAAAGGCTACTCTCAATAAATGCCACACTCTTTTGTATGGCTTCATATATCACCCTGTCCTTATCAATAAAAGGAACTTGCTTTTGGAATTTCGCAAGCATGGTTTCTAATGCAGGAGATGTTTTATCGGGCCTGCGGAAGATAATTGCCTGAGCTGCTGTAATAAGTTCAGCAGCCAATACCGTCTTAAGGTTCTGAACTACCTTATAGCACTTGGTGGCAGCGTTAGCACCCATGCTAACATAATCTTCCTGTCCGTTCGATGACACAATACTATCTACCGATGCAGGGGTTGCGTATTGTTTATTCTGGCTAACAACCGAAGCTGCACAATACTGCAAAATCATAAGGCCTGAATTAAGTCCCGGTGCTTTTACTAAAAATGCAGGCAATCCTCTTTCGCCCGATATAAGCTTATAGGTTCTGCGTTCAGATATATTACCCAGATCGGCCATTGCAATAGCCAAATAATCGAATGCCATTGCCAGCGGATGCCCATGAAAATTACCACCTGATATAATTTCATCCTCATCTGGAAAGATGAGCGGGTTATCGGTTACCGAATTAATTTCTTTAAGCAAAACACTTTGCGCATGCTCCACAACATCGCGTATTGCGCCATGCACCTGCGGTATACAACGGAAAGAATAAGGGTCCTGTACATCAGTTTTTTTACGACTTGCTATTTTACTTCCTTTCAGGGTTTGCAAAATAAAGGCAGCGCATTCTCTTTGTCCTTTATGCGGACGCACATCCTGTACCAGTTTATTGAAAGGCTCCAGTCGGCAGTCAAATCCATCGAGCGACATAGCCGCAATAGTATCTGCCATAATGGTAAGGCTTTGTGCTTGTAAAATAAGCCATGTGCCATAAGCGCTCATAAACTGGGTGCCATTAAGCAAGGCAAGGCCTTCTTTAGGTTTAAGCGAAAGGGGTTTCCATTTCAGCTCTTTATATAAAGCAGCAGCACTCTTTTTCTTTCCATTGTGATAAACTTCACCTTCGCCTATTAATGGCAAACACAAGTGTGCAAGCGGAGCCAGGTCGCCCGAAGCGCCCAACGAACCCTGCTCATATACTACAGGGAGAATATCATTATTATAAAACTCAATAAGCCTTTCTACTGTGCTGACATCAACGCCTGAATGCCCATAACTGAGAGATTGCACTTTGAGCAAAAGCATAAGCTTTACAATTTCAGCAGGAACCTCTGCCCCACTACCACAGGCATGAGAACGCAAGAGGTTTGTCTGTAACTGGCTATAATCTTTCGTATCGATCTTTACATTACGCAATGAGCCAAAGCCGGTGTTAATACCATAAACAGGTTCTTTTGATGAAGCCAGTTTCTTATCTAAATATTTACGTGCCTTATCAATTCTCTTTTCAGCATCTTCAGAAAGTGCAATGCGTGCCTTATCAGCAAGAATGTTCTTAATGGCAACAAAATCTATTTTACTGTTTATGGCAAAAAGCTTCATACAATATGCTTTATTAATTCATCTGACTTAATTTCCTTCTCTTCTCCTGTTGTCATGTTCTTCAACTTCAATACACCTTTCTGCATTTCATCGGCCCCTACAAAAACCACATAGGCTATCTTCTTGTCATCGGCATAACCCATTTGCTTTTTAAACTTAGCAGCATCAGGGTACAGCTCTGTGCTTATGTTATTCTTACGCAATGTTGCAACCAAAGGCAGACAATACAAAGCTTCGGTCTCGCCAAAATTCACGAACATTACTTTCGTTGAACTGGTAACCCCTTGCGGGAATTTACCCAACTCTTCTATCACATCATATATCCTGTCGGCACCAAATGAAATACCCACACCAGAAACATTAGGCAAGCCAAAAATGCCTGTAAGGTCATCGTAACG
>Ga0207054_1065_pt1 | contig 35018 bp, 28 predicted proteins | sample Alteio_BWMinCont_60_FD_153288 | JGI IMG/M metagenome (GOLD analysis project Ga0207054, IMG submission 153288) | Enriched cells from forest soil in Barre Woods Harvard Forest LTER site, Petersham, Massachusetts, United States -... | ecosystem: Environmental > Terrestrial > Soil > Temperate forest >... | reverse complement strand
TGATATTTGCTGCATCTGGCTATAGATGGGCCACTTTACAAAGCAAGCAGGACAAAGCAGCAATTTATGTTTATTATTTTGAGCGCAAGCTGCCCGCAACTGCCGATTATGTAAAATACGGTGCATTCCACACCGGCGAGGTAGCCTATGTAATGAATAATTTAAGGTTTTTACACCGCCCATGGGAACCGGCTGATTATAAGCTCGCCAACCTGATGTCCAGCTACTGGATAAATTTTATTACCCTGGGCAACCCCAACGGCCCGGGATTGCCGCCGTGGCCAGATTTTAATAACTTTACAAAACAGGCCATGGTTTTTGATAAAGCATCGGGCAAACAGGAACTCCCCGACTGGCGCGAACTTGAATTTATGGGAGGGAATTAGTTGACTAAGTGAGTAGTTGATTGGGTTGACTAAGTTGAATAAAATCAATGCAAAATCAACTACTCACTTAATCCAACCCAATCAACCAACAACTAAAATAAATTATAAACCCAATTAAACCTAAATATTATGTCATCCGATCGCAGAAAATTTTTAAAGCAATTTGGCAGTACAGTTGTACTTAGTTCGGCTGCGCTTTCGAGCTTTGCAGCTTTGGAAGCTAATGAACGAAGGGTATTACAGGCACAAAAAAGAGTAAGCCCCAATGATAAGATACGTGTGGCCACCATTGGAATGGGCATTATGGGATTTAATGATACAAGGACGGCATTGAGCTGCCCGGGTGTTGAGCTGGTGGGCTGCTGCGACCTTTACACAGGAAGGCTCGATCACGCCAAAGAGCTTTTTGGTGCAAATATTTTTACAACAAAAAACCGGCATGAGATACTCGACCGCAAGGACGTTGATGCGATAATTATAGCCACCAGCGATAACTGGCATAGCACCATTGCTATCGAAGCCATGCGCAAAGGCAAAGCGGTGTACAGCGAAAAACCCATGGTACACTATTTAAGCGAGGGTCTCGGCGAGATAAAGGTGCAGCAGGAAACCAAAGCCGTTTTCCAGGTGGGCAGTCAGCGGGTAAGCAGCATAGCGTTCCAAAAAGCGAAAGAGTTATTGAAAGAAGGGGCAATAGGGCAGATCAATTGTATCGAGGCCTCGTTTAACAGGCAAAGCGCACTTGGGGCATGGCAATATACCATCCCGCTTGATGCCTCGCTGCAAACAGTTGATTGGGAGCGTTACCAGGCCAAAGAAACAGTAAAGCGCGCTTATGATCCTAACCGTTTTTTCAGATGGCGCAATTACCGCGAATATGGCACCGGCGTAGCAGGTGATCTTTTTGTACACCTGCTTTCAGGTATCCATTTTATTACAGGTTCCAAAGGGCCGAGCAAAATATATTCTATCGGTGAGCTTGCTTACTGGAAGGATGGAAGAAATGTGCCTGATGTGATGAATGCTGTAATACAATATCCAGACAGTAAAGAACACCCTGCTTTCGAGGTATCACTACGCGTAAACTTTGTAAGCGGTGATGGCGAGCACTCATCTACCCGGATAACCGGTACCGAAGGTGTTATGGATCTTTCGGATGAAAATGGCTTCACCATACGCAAACATAAAATGCCGGTGGCGCCAGGCATTGGCGGCTGGGATTCATTTAATACCTATACCAACGCCATGCAAAAAGAATTAATGGACGACTATAATAAAAAATATTCGGCAACCGACCAGCAGTCCCCATCGCAACCCAACATAACTTATGCTGTGCCCGAAGGATATAATACTTCGCACGAGCATTTTGCCAACTTTTTTGATTCAATTCGCAATGGTACGCCTGTAGTTGAGGATGCAGTTTTCGGTTTCAGGGCCGCAGCCCCTGCCTTGGCATGTAACGAAAGCTATTTCCACAACAAAGTGATTCACTGGGATGCGGAGAATATGAGGATGAAGGAGAATGGTTGATTAAGTTGATAGGGTGAGTAGTTAGTTTTGAGTCCGAAAGTCGGGAAAGTACAAAAGACCTGGAAAAAACGGGTCTTATAAACGGGTTTTCAAAACTTAAAAAAATCAATAATTTATCAAATCAGCAAACATTTAGCAATAACAATGCTAAGCGGGTATTAAAAGATTAAAACGCCAAAATACTTAGGGAAAATATTGGGTTTTTCTCATTTGTTTCCTATTGGTATAAAATATAAACCTTTAATTATTTATCGATCTCTTTGAGCGAAAATATTCAAACACCCAGGAAATCCATTCAGAAATATTTTCTACAATTTTCCCGCTTATTTTCCCCAATCAGGTGTGGCTATGGCCAATGTGCGTAGAACTAATGCATGTTAAAGCTGTAACAAAGGTGGGGCGACTTAAAAAGGGAAGAAATTAATATAGAAGGTAAAAGCAAAAAAATAAGCCTTTTGCTTTTACCTTCTATAGTATTAAAACCTATAACTTCACAAATGTGCTTTTCCCCACCAGGCGGTTGTCAGCATTATTGGTTACTTGTATAATGTAAGTACCGGGGTTTAGGTTGCTGACATTGCCCTGCCATGCGACTTGCGATGAGGTGGATGTTTTTATCACAGTGCCGGTGATGTTTATTATTTTAATACTGTATGATTGGGTAGTTGCAGCTGCTTGGGTTGAAATTGAACCATGGGTTACATTTAAATTTGGAAGCACGGGCAGATTAGTAGACAGGTTATTGTTGCTCTTTTGATTTATAGCTAAATTAATAACCCCGCTTGCCGGGTTAGGATAAACACTGAGATTACTTGCACTCACATTGGTTGAGTTGCCATATATCAGTGTAACCGCAGCGGAGTAGCTTATGTCGCCGTTTAGGTCCTGTATTTTTAACCGGTACTGGTTGGTAGCCAGCGGATCTTTATCCGCAAGGCTGTAAGTGCCGATAGCACTTGAAGCAAAACCACCCAAAACATTAAAAGTTGCGCCGTTGTCGGTACTTCTTTCAATAGTAAAGTTAGTATAATTTTGTTCGTTTTCGGTTTTCCATACAACCTCTGCGCCTTCCTGTGCTTTTGTTGCTGTAAAATTCAATAAATGCACCATTAGCGCAGGGTTTTGACGGATGACAAGACTAAAGCGTTTAGAGCCAAAGCTGCCGGCATCACTTTTATAAATATTAAAGCTATAGTTGGGGTTATGTTTAATATCAAGCGAATCTTTTTTATAATTGTCCATCAACCAGATGTCATATAGGTCGGGGATGCTTTTTACCTCATCCAAATTCAGTTGGTAAACGCCATCGGCATCGGCGCTTACATTTAAGCCAATTGTTGTTGGTGTAAGTTTTGGTAATGGCATTGCATTAATGGCGAGCGCAACATTGTCAGCTGACATGCTTGATAAACTTACCGGCCCGTTTCCTGTTTTGTAAAGGGCATCTTCACTTGAATTATATTCAGATTTGGCAGTACTATTGAAATTTAACAGCAGGCCGTCAATATTGTTAGCGTCCTGTGCAAGTTTTAAATGCAGGTATTGGTTAACCACGGCAAGTGGTTTTGCACCAAGAAATAAATTTCCATTTGCAGCATTCGCCTGGCTATTTATTTTTGCCGATTCATTAAAGATCAGCTGTGCTGACGCATCAGATGCAATTACAAAAAAGCCCTGTCCGCTCGGGATGATATTAGAATTAGTTCTGGCAATAGTGCCACCACCACCGGTACCCGTTGCGTATATATTATAGTTTTTACTAACTGGGTCAAGTATGTATATAAAAGGGCTCATATTATTTGCATAGATGCCTGTGGAGGTTGAACTTGAATTATAAGTGTCCCAATCAATCGAACTGGCATACGGATTGCCCACCAGGTTAAAACCCTCAACCGAACTTGTACCTGATATGGTTGTATACCCCAAATTTGAAGATGCTGGCGTATACCAGTCTGTGGCTGTTATTTGTCCCTGGTTTAGTGTTCCGGTTGCAGTTAATGTTGTACTTGTGGGGACATACGTTGCTGTTGTTTCGGTGGTAAAAGTAGCCAGGCTTCTGTCGCCCCTGAAAAAGAAAAGAAATCCATCGCCTACAGGGATATAAAACCCGCTCCCGTCAACATCCATGGTATACATCGGCGCCTGGGTTATATCATTTATCCCCCTGTAATTACCGCTTGTAAATGATGCGTTTGATGGTACAATGTTTTCGCGAAACAAATACAGCGTAGGATTACCTGAGCCAGTATTATCAAAGCCGCCGGTTGTGCCCGTGGTTCCGGTTATATATGACGATAGCTTTACATAATTTAAACTATATACATTGTGGCCGGCCACAGTGCTTGTGTATACAGGCGATGATAATAAGCGGTACCCTCTGTAAAGGCTGCTGCCGCCGGTGATGTACCGTTCCACATTATAAATGCCGGTGCATACCGCCGCCGCGCCTGAGATATTGCCTATAGCGGCACAACCGTTAACATCCGACTGTAAAGTAAATGTACCTGTGTTTTGTACAGATGTGCCCGCCCCGGTAAGGTTAAGAACCGAGGTAGATCCCAAATAAAAAGTACTACTGTTTTGAAGATTGACACCAGCGTAATTTAAATTAATGGTGCAGGCCGAATTTGAGGTGCCGGCATAAAAGGTACCGTTATTTAAAAGATACCCCGAGGTGGCAGTGTTAGCTGCAAAATCGATAGAGCTACCTCCATTTATAGTAAAAGTGCCCCCGGTTGCATTGGTAATAAATCCGGAGCTGCCCAGTTTTACATTAGCACCGCTGATATTGAAAATACCGCCGTTGGTAATAGTAGCACTATTAAGCATGTTAATTACCGGCGAACTGGCTGCATTAAATGTCCCCCCGCTAAGGTTATTGATATTGGTGCTTGCCGCCAGCGAAATATTGCCGTTGTTAACTGTAAAGGCGCCTGAATTGGTAAGGCCGCCACCGGCATTTAATGTTAAACTATTAGTGGTTAAACTGCCTGCCCCGCCTGAAATTGTTAAAGTGGCGTTCAAATCAGCGCTCCCGCTTACTGTAAGCGTCGCTGCTAATGTAATAGTAGTTGCACCGGTAATACTCAATGTTGAACATGCAGATGGAACATCAATGGTAGGCATGTTTGCCGTGGCGCCTATTATCGCCAAATCACCCGCTATGGGGTGTCCCGAAGATGGCGACCAGTTATTATTATTGCTCCAGTTAGGGTTTGCTCCGCTTCCTGTCCAGGTAAAGGTTGTTATAACAACGGCGCTCCTGGTTACAGTTATAGTGTAAGTTTTTGTAGTGCCGTTTTGGGCAGTTACTATAGTAGTGATAGTATTTGCGCCTACCGCTAAAGCAATAGGTGACGATGCGGAGCCCGATGCTACTGTTATGCCATTTACTTTTACCGTTGCCGTTGGATCGCTGGTGGTCGGCGTAACGGTAACTGATAATGTTGCATTAGCAACATTTGCTGTATAGCTGGTTGTAGCTGTTGCAAACGCCGGCGTTAAAGCGCCGCTGCTTAAGGTAAGGTTTGAAAGGTTTGCATTTGCTGAAGCAGCCCTGTTAACGGTTATAATAACTGTTTTTTGGGTGACGCCATCCTGCGCAGTTATTACTACGGTTATTGTATTTGCACCCACATTGAGCGCTATGGGCGACGATGCCGATCCTGAGACCGTTGCTACGCCATTTACAGTTATTGTTGCGTTCGCATCCTTGACGGTTGCGATAACCTGCACTGATGTTTCACTGTTAAACACCGCCGATGTGAAATTTAAATAACCGGGCCCGGATACGCCAACCAATGTTGAAACCGGGCTTAAGCTGATGGAGGTTAACAAGGCGTTGTTTGACGGTGCAGCCCTTGTAACCGATATTTTATAAGTTTTGGTGTTAGTGCCATTTTGGGCCGTAACTACTGTAGTTATAGTATTTAAACCTACTGCCAAAGCGATTGCTGAAGATGCAGTGCCCGATGCAACTGTTACACCATTAACCTTTACTGTTGCGGTTGGATCGCTGGTGGTAGGGGTTACTGTTACCGACGAGGTGGTATATGGTACGCTTTGTGTATAGTTGATTGTAGCCGTTGCAAATGCTGGTGTCAAAGCGCCGCTGCTTATAGCAAGGTTTGAAAGGCTTGCATTTGCCGAAGCATCCCTGTTAACGGTTATAATAACTGTTTTTTGGGTGACTCCATCCTGTGCTGTTATTACTACTGTTATTGTATTTGCGCCTACATTCAGCGCTATAGGTGATGACGCGGATCCGGAGGCGGTTGCTATGCCATTTACAGTTATTGTTGCGTTTGCATCCTTAGCGGTAGCTATAACCTGCACTGATGTTTCGTTGTTAAATACCGCCGATGTGAAATTTAAATAACCGGGCCCGGCCACACCAACCAGTGTTGAAACCGGACTTAAGCTGATGGACTTTAATTGGGCGTTATTTGACGGCCCGGCATTTGATGGCAGCAACCTATTATCAATTGTACCCGATGATGCAGCAGCATTTTTAATACCCAGCGCTAAAATAAAAACCGCTAAGTAAAACAGTAAACGTGTTTTCAAATCAATAATAATTTATCGTAATCAATAATAATTTATCCTATCAAAAATGGACCGGCGATACCGGTCGCTAATGGGGCTTCAAATTACAAAATTATTCTGAACTAAATCACATTGTGGAAATTTAGAGGAATACTTTTTGAGAAGCCATCGGTTTTAAGAACGAAGTGGGATGAAATGTTTTCCCGATTTTTGTTGGGCTATAACTTAACAAACCTGCTTTTTCCAACAACACTTTTATCACCGTTATTTATCACCTGAATTATATAAGTACCCGGTGCAAGGCCGCTGATATCCTCTTGCCAGTTAGGCTGTGATGAGGTAGTTGTTTTTATAACCACGCCGGTGATATTAACTATTTTAATACCATACAATAGTGCGCCGTTTAAAGGGGCCGATACCAAAGTGTTTGTTGAATTGACAATTTGTGTAGAAGATGGCCCGGCAGCTGTACTGCTGCTTCCGCTTTGATTAACCGTTAAATTAATAACACTGCTTGCAGGGTTAGGGTAAATACTTATACTATTTGTGGTAGCAGCAATGGTATTTAAACTTTCATAAGCAAGTGTAACTGCTTCCGAGTAAGTAATAATGCCATTCACATCCTGAAGTTTTACCCGGTACAAGTCTTTCATTAATGGCGGGTTTCTATCTAAAAAACTGTATGAACCTACACTGCTTGACACCAGGGTGTCGATAGAAATAAATGTTGAGCCACCATCAATGCTTCTTTCAACTGTAAAATTGGTATTGTTCTGTTCATCGCTGGTTGTCCAGTCAATTTGTGCCCCATTATTTGCCTTTTGAGCTGTAAAGGTTAGCAGATGCACCATTAATGCCGGTGATGCCGGGGCCTGGCGGATCACCAGGCTAAAGCGTTTTGAACCATAAGTATTCGTATCGGCCCTAATTACGTTAAAATCATAGGTCTTGGTCGCTTTCATATCTAACGAATCCTTTTTAAAGGCATCCATCAGCCAAACTTCATAAGCCTGTGGAATGTCAACCTCCTGGGTCATATTCAAACTATAAGCGCCATCGGCTGTAACACCAACTTTTAAACCGATAGTAAGGCTTTGCTGACCCGGAAATGGCAATTTATTGATAGCCAACGGCACGTTATCGCTCGAGAAACTGCACAAACTCTCTTCGCCCTGCCCATGCATATAACGGGCATCTTCGTTAACCACATACTTTGTACTAAAACCGGGGCCGAAGCCAATGTAGGTATCATCATTATTGATGGCGTCCTTATACAACTGCAAACGCAGGTACGGTACAACAGGAATCGTATCTGTAATAAATTTACGGTTGAGCGCAACACTATGCATGCTTGCTTTTAGCGACCGTGCATGGTCAAACCAGGCACGTGGATTGGCGTACGCTTCGGCATTTTTAAAGCCAAGCATAAATGCAAACACAATAAAGCAAAGTAGTAACCGTGTTTTCAATTCTTTAATAATTTATCAATCCTGTGCAATAAGGATGCTAAGGGGGGATTAAACTAAGAAATATTGTTTGATAAATTAAAAGAAAAATTAATTACTGCTTAAGGTTTCTTTTAACTACAGATAATTAAAGATAGGTTTTAAATTTTATCTATAAATTAAAAACCAAATGTGGTTTTTCAACATGGTGTGGAAAACTTTCCAATGCAATTCTGCGGGGAATTTCCCGGAGTGGGTAAATTATTAATGATTTTGGGGAGCCGGTAAGCAAAAAGCTTTGTCTTTTAGCTTTCTGCTCTTAATACTTACAATTTAACAAAGGTGCTTTTCCCAATCACACTTTTGTCAACATTATTAACTACCTGTATAATATAAGTTCCTGGGCTTAGGTTACTCACATTGTCCTGCCAGGTGGCTTGGAATGAGTTTGCCGATTTCACAATAGCGCCTGTTATGCTTATTATTTTAATTGAATATGATTGTTCGCTAACCGGTATTTGAGGTGACGAAAGGCCAGGCGTAGTTGCTAAGCTTTGCAGTGCAGGTAAATTTGTAACCTGGCTGCTGGTTTTATTGATTGCTAAATTAATAACGCTGCTTGCAGGGTTAGGGTAAACATTGATATTGCTTGCAACTTCGTTGGAGTTGCCGTATATCAGCGTAACTATATTTGAATAGCTGATAGTGCCATTTAAATCCTCAATTTTTAGCCGGTATTGATTTGCAGCTGGCTGTGGGTTTTTATCCAGGAAACTATAGGTACCTAATGCACTTGAGGGAAAACCACCCAAAACATTAAAGGTAACGCCGCCATCAGTGCTCCTTTCAACAGTAAAGTTAGTATAGTTCTGTTCATTTTCGGTTTTCCACACAACCTCCGCACCTCCGGTTGCTTTTGCAGCAGTAAAGTTTAACAAATGCACCATTAAGGCCGGGTTTTGACGGATAACTAACTGGAACCGATTTTTACCATAACTGTTGGTATCAGTTACATCAATATTAAAAGCATAATTTACGTTGTTCCTTAAATCCAATGAATCTTTTTTGTAAGCATCAATCAGCCATATTTCATAAACCGGGGCTATGGCATCGAGTGCGGTCCTTTGAAATGTATATAAACCGGTAACTCTTCCGTGTACTTCAAGTGGTATTACCAGCTGTGTTTGCTTTGGCAGCGGCAAAAAGTTCATAGATAGTTGTACACTATCGGATGAGTAGCTGGCCAGGCCTTCCATTGCGTTTACACCCGGGATGTATCCGGCATCTTCAGCAGCGCTATATTTCGTCGAAGCGTTTGAATTAAATCCAATAACAATATCATCATAATTTAAAGTATCTATAGCCAAACGCAGGCGTAGTAATTGCGAAGGCGCCTGTGCCACAGGTGTCCCCATTAATAAGTTGCCCCCAAATAACTGTGAGGTAGCCGATTTGGCCGTTTCATTGATAACTAAGGATGGACTTGCAGCATTTGCCTGTACAAAAAAGCCCTGTCCGCTCGCAATGATACTGTTAGTACTGGCCGGGTTGCCGGTACCACTGCTTGCCCCCGTACTTTTATAGCTATCGTATTGGTTAGTTACCGGGTCGAACATATAAATGGTTGGGTTTATATTAGTAGCGGTAATCCCACCTGTATTAATGGTATTCCAGTCTATCGGGCATGGATACGGATTACCCACCATATTAAATCCGCGTACTGCCGTATTTGTATTACTGCCGGTACCAACCCCGGTTATAGTATATCCTAAATTTAAAGAATTGGGGCTATACCAATCTTTTACGGTCACCGATTGCTGGTTTATGTTTCCTGTCGAAGTTAACGTCACATTTTCTGGCGCGATGTACGGGGCAACAGTCCTTTTCGACCAATTTGTAGCGGCCCCCCTGAAAAAGAAGAGCACACCAGTGCCGATAGGAAGCGAATAAGTGTTGCCGTCACTCGCTGTTATAGTGCCTGCCGAAGTTGAATTGGCAATATTAGTGATGCCAAAAAAATTGCCATCGGTAAAAGTAGCGTTTGCAGGGATTACGCTTTCACGATATAAATATGTAGATGGGTTGCCGGCGCTGGTACTGCCGCCAGTGCAACCTGTTATAAACGCATTGGTTGTACTGTTGGCGGTAGCTGTTTTGCCTGCTGTTGCACCAACTATATAATTTAAACCGTAAACATTATTAGTGTTAACAGGGGTGCCAATATTTACCGGTGAGGATATGATACGATAATTGCGGGCTTTCCATCTGCCTTTTACATTATCATAAGTAGTGCTACCCTGGAAATATCGTTCAACATTAAAAGTCCCGGTGCAAGTTGCCGTTGAGTTTAAGGCGCCGATAGCTGCCGATCCGTTTGCATCCGACTGTAAAGTAAAAACGCCTGGGCTTGTATTGGTAACATTAGCCTGGTAGCTTGAAGGGTAAATTATAGAAGTAGACCCTAAATAAAAAATACCGGTGTTGGCAACGTTCGCACCCTGGCCGCCTAATGTGATCACGCATGATGAACCCGATGTACCTGCGTAAAAAGTGCCGGAGTTGGTTACGTAGGATAAATAGGTTGCCCCGTTAATTGCCGAGGAAGAATCAGCAGTGAAAGTGCCCGAATTGTTTATATACTGGGTATTGCTACCGCCCGATGTGCTGAAATTTACGGTCGTGCCGCTCAAGTGCATAATTGAGCTGCTGCCCGAATTTTGAAGATAAGCGCCTTGTCCTGATAAATTATAGGTTGACCCATGGTCCCTGAAAGTGCCTGTATTGACGAAATAAGCCGCGCCGCCGCTGCCGGTGAAACTAAAGGTGCTGGTTGTTGCTGTAAATGTAGCCGAAGTGCTTGTGCTTTTTAAATACGCGCCACTCGGCACCTCAAATGTACAGGAGTTAGCTACAAATTTGCCGCCATAAGTTATAAACGCTGAGGCATTTGACATATTAAAATCCGCGCTGTTTGCAATAATGGTGCCCGGGCTTGCTAATGTAGCCTGGTATCCCAGTTTAAACGTGCAGCCTGTCAAATTGAGTGTTCCGTTATTGGTTAAAGTGCCCTGGTTATTTGTAAAGTCGAGAACGCTTGACGAGGTGAAAGACACAGTTGTACCTGATGCAATTGACATTGACTGCTGGTAACCCAAACTCGAAGTGCCGCTTATTGAGGCTGTCCCGGTCCCGCTGAATGCAATACCCACCATAATGCCATTTTGCTGTATGATGTTAAGTCCGCCGGTTATTGTAAGCGTTGGTGAACCGCCTGAAAATACTATCGCGATACTATTTGTGGCATAACCGCTTGTTTGAAGCTGAGCGATGGTGTGCGTGCCTGTATAAGTTATAGTGGTAACGCCCGAACTGCTTGCAGGGATAATGGCTATATCACTATTTGTCAATGGGCTAAGACTCCCGGGGTAAAGTAAAATCTGGGTAACTCCCCCAACCTGCCAGTTTGTTGGCGTATTCCAACTGCCTGACGTGCCTCCGTTCCATGTAAAGGTTGTAGCGGCAAGGGCGTTCGTAACCCCCAGCCACATGCTAAATGCAATGAAAAAGAAAAATAACCTTGTTTTCAATCGTTTGAGTTATGAATATTTAATAAAAACTAATACTTGCGACAGCAATTGCGGGCGAGTTTTGTTTAACTGAAAACATGTATTAATGCGAGTAATTAACATATGTTTTCAACAAAATGTTGATATATAATTATCAAATCTGCCTGTATTTAACTATCGGTAAATACAATTTCGCCCTTATACGAAATAAAAAAAAGGTTAGTTGCATTTTTTCGTGGAATTTTTTAAAAAAATAAATCACGGAAAATGATTATGAATCTCATTTTTAGAATATGGATATCCTTAGCTCTGGAGACGCACCATTTGAAAATGTTTTTTGTCTGGTGTTTTAATGAAGAGAGATAAAACAGGAAGTTTTGTCTTATGAAGGACCATCGTATCCTAAGTAAAAACAAATTTTTTAATACAATATAAAATTCTGAAACTTGTTTTTCCGGCATATACTGTTTAAACAGGCGTTTTACACATAAAATATGACTAAGCTTTACACAGCAATTATTGTTTCTTTTTTATTGCTGTGCGTGGCGACCGAATCTTTTGGCCAACAAATACCAATTTCCGATGCCAAAAAGAAGGAATTGGCTGATTTCTCGGCGCAGCAAAACAATTTATTTTTATCAGCCCGCCAAAGGGCATTAATGCTTGCCAAAACCCACGGATGGGATATTGTAAGAAAAACAAAAAAAGGTGGCCTGGTTTATTTACAGGGTTTCAACAGTCTTGGCTTCCCTGTTTACCTGGTTACCGATGACAATATAATTTCTGCTGCTACAACACAAACCAATGCAGTACAACCCGGCGGGGCCTTAGGCTTGAACCTTTCGGGGACCAGCCCTTTTTTAAATAACAAATTAGCTATATGGGACGGTGGTGAAGTTTACAGGGCACACCAGGAGTTTGCCGGAAAAACAATTACCCTTGAAGACTCATCTGCAACCCTTGACCATGCGACGCATGTAGCAGGGACAATGATAGCCAAAGGAGTGTACCCGCCGGTTAAAGGGATGGCATTTAATGCAGCTACCTTGCATTCGTACTTTTTTGATAATGATGTAGCTAAAATGAGTGCCGCAGCATCACAATTGCTGCTTTCAAATCACTCATACGGGGATGAGGCCGGCTGGAATTTCAATGATGGGGCCAACAGGTGGGAATGGTACGGCCTCCCCGGCGACAGCGTTGATTATAACTTTGGTTTTTATGGAACAAGGACACAGCAATGGGATCAGATAGCCTTTAACGCACCCTATTATTTAATTGTTGAATCTTCAGGCAATGCCCATGCCTATCCCGGGCCTGCCATAGGCGCCGATTATTACGGCTACGCGAGTATTACCAACCAAACACTTGTTGATAAAGGGCCGCGACACACGGGTATTAGCAGTAATGATGGTTATGATGTGATCAGTACAACAGGCAACGCAAAAAATATACTGACTGTAGGCGCGGTAAACCCTTTGCCAAACGGGCCGGCAAGCAGCCAGAATATTTCTATAGCGCCTTTCAGCAGTTGGGGGCCTACTGACGATGGGCGTATTAAACCGGATATTGTTGCCAATGGCGTTAATGTGCTATCATGCGGCAATAGCAACCCTACTAATTATATTACGCTATCCGGCACTTCAATGGCAGCCCCGAATGTTACCGGGTCGTTGTACCTGCTTCAGGAATATTATGCAGAAAAAAACGGCGGCAGTTTTATGAAGGCAGCTACTTTAAAAGGGCTTGCCTGCCATACTGCAGTTGATGCCGGCAACCCCGGGCCCGATTATATTTATGGATGGGGTTTGCTGGATACAAAAAAGGCCGCACAGGCAATAACAGATAACGGCACAAAAAGCCTTTTAAAGGAAAATACCTTGCAGCAGGGCCAGCAGCAAACTTATACCGTAGTCGCGTCTGGCGACGGCGCTGTTACCGCTACTATTTCATGGACAGACCCGGCCGCAACGCCTACAAAAGACGGCACGGTAAACAGCCGTACGCCCAAATTGGTTAATGACCTGGATATAAGGGTAAGTGATGGCACAACTACTTTTTTACCCTGGGTGCTCGATCCGGCAAATCCATCGGCGGCAGCAAAAACAGGTGATAATATTGTTGATAATTTAGAACAGGTATATATACCAAACGCGGTTCCGGGCAAAACTTATACCATAACCGTTTCGCACAAGGGTGCCTTATTGGCAGGCGCGCAAGATTATTCGCTCATTGTTACAGGGATTGGCGGCCAAGCCTATTGTACTTCGACGCCGTTATCAAATGCCGATTCGCGGGTAAATAACGTTACGCTGTCAAACATTAATTACACACAACCAGCCGGCTGCACCAGCTATACCGACCTTACTAACCTGACCGTTCTGCTTGAACAGGGAAAAACTTACCCGTTTAGCATAACCATGGGTACCTGCGGTGCTAATTTTAACAAAGCGGCCAAAATATATATCGACTGGAATGGCGATGGTGTTTTTGAAGCAAATGAGCTGGCAGCCACCACGGCCATTATTAACGCAACAGGTACCTATAATTCAACCATAACAGTACCAGTTTCTGTTATCCCCGGCAATTTCAGTTTGATGCGTGTTGTGTTGACGGAAACAAGCGATACTTCCGTAATAAAACCCTGCGGCACATATGCCAAAGGCGAAACACAAGATTATCGCGTACAGTTTTTGCAGGCCAGTACCGATGCCGGCATAGCAGCCATTGTTTACCCGGATTCAACAGGAACTTGTCCTGCAATTACACAGGTTACCGTAAGTATAAAAAACTTTGGCGCCAAACCTATAAGCAATATACCCGTTACCGTAGCCATAACTGCCCCTGATAAAACTGTCACCACCCTTAACCAAACCTATATACCCACTCTTCAGCCGCTGGAACAGGAGAATTTTACTTTGAATGGCACTTTCAATGCGGTTTCCGGTTCAATATATAGTATTACAGTAAGTACAGACCTGGCAAGCGACCCTATAAGCACTAATAACTCGGTATCGGGGACATTTACCGTTAGCGCGGCGCCAACAGCAACAGACCTATTGGCTTATTATTGCGTTAATACAAGCGAGTACCAGCTTTCGGGCACAGGCGATGGCGAATTGCTCTGGTATCAGAACAGTACTGATACAATCCCTTTTGCTTATGGTTCAACAGTGTTGGTTCCGCAGGCGCCGGTTAACAACACCTATTATGCCGGCCTTAACGATTTCCAGGGACACGTTGGCCCTGCTACAAAATATGCCTTCTCAGGCGGGGGGTATAACCAGTTTACGCCGTATGTAAGTGTAAGTACAAAGATTCCCGTAATAATTGAAAGCGCCCGGCTGTACATTGGTAACCCAGGCCAGATCACTTTTAATGTTGCTGATGCAACCGGCGAAATTGTATCAACAGCAACCATAAATACCCTTGCAACCCGCACCAACCCACAGCCTGGCGCCCAACCGGACGATCCTAATGACCAGGGCGCAGTTTACAATCTTAATTTATTATTGCCGGCGGCAGGGGCTTATACTATTACCGCTTCATATGATAGCACGGCTACCATTTACCGCAGCGATACAGGCGTAAACGGCTACCCATTTTCTATTGGAAGTTTGTTCAGTATAACAGGGAACAATGCAGTATCAGGCACCGATACCGCTTACTATAAAAGGTTTTACTATTACTTTTATGATATGCAAATAAAGAGTGCAGGATGTACCTCAACAGCCAGGCAGCCTGTTACTTTAACCAAGCCTCTAATTTCGCAAAATGGGAGTTTCCTTAACTCGAATTTTTTATCAGGTAACCAGTGGTACCTTGATGGCAACCCCATTACTGGCGCAACAAGCAGCACTTTTAAGCCTTTGGTAAGCGGTAACTACCAGGTAGGCAGAAATTTGAGCACGGGCTGCCAGGTAAGGTCTGATATTTTTTTATATGTATTAGCATCTGAAAATACGGGCGCCAACAGCGATATTGGCCTTGTTATTTTTCCAGTACCCGCCAGCAGCCAGTTTAATATCATTTTTGCTGCAAAAGCAAATGCTAACTTAACTCTATCCCTTATAAATGCCGCCGGGCAAATTGTATACTCCAACCAGCAAACAGTTAACCAGGGAAATTTCAGCACCTCAATGGATGTAGCCAACCTGCCGCCGGGCGTTTACATACTAAAGTTATTACTGGGCGAAAAGGTTTATAACGATAAGGTTATTATTTTGAGATAGTTTCAAGTCAACAGTCTTAAGTCCTAAGTCAATTTTACTCTTTTTAACTTAAGACTTTCGACTTAAGACTTAGGAACTATCCCGCAGGCGGCGTTTGCCCGTTATCATCGTACATCAATTGCTCACTTATACAAAATGTATCGGCAGTTATAATATTGCCTTTGCCATCAAAGCATACCTGTAGCAACCAGCCGAACACATCGCCAGGCCACGTTACTGGCCAATTAGAACTTGCGGGTAGCGTACTGGCGCTGGCCCCCAGATCAGCTGCAAGGGCGAGGATTTCCCCGTGATGCCAGCAGACCAGCACATTTTTGTTGTCGTATTTTGAATTTTGAAGGATGTCATCCGCAACTTTTTTATAGTCCTTATCGGCATGCTTGGTATCTATCGTTAATCCCAATATGGTTGCTAATGGCTCAACAGTGAGATACGGTCGGTCGCTATTTGATGAATCGGTGGAACAGAAGATATAATCCGGTTTAAAAAGGCTTGAATTAACCATATAATTTTGAAAATATATGGTATAAGCCTGGGCGCGTTCCTGCCCTGCCACAGCTAACCCGGTACCTGACGCCGGTTTTTCCGCATGACGTATCAATACGACGTTACAATTTTTTGCCATTTTTATAAGGTTTAATTGGTAAGTAATTTAAAAGAACGGATAGGAGTATCTTTTATATGGGATTTTTTCAGGCAAATATTTTATATGGCCTGATTGCAATAAGATTTAGATAAAGGTAAAAAAATATATTAAGTGCAAATAATGCTGTGCGTCTTTTTTAAGGCATTAGCAAATTGGGGGCTTCAACAGTTACGGTCTTGCATGTTTTGGTTCATATACACCAAGTTTGCCGCCGCCGGGTAAAGTTAAAGCGGTAACCGAACCCCAGCGTTGTTCCTGTATTGCACTGCAAACAACACTGTGTTCAGCCATTTCCTTAACAAATAAATTAATATCGTCGCACAGCAGATAAAATTCGTGCAAGCCATTTTCAGCCGCAGGGTGCACAGCTATTTCGGAAGGAGGCAGCCCGAAAATGAGCCAGCCATGCCCAACATCAACATTTGGAAATTTGAGAATGTTTTTAAAAAAGTCCTTATCTGCTTCAGCATCTGAACTGTAAATGATGGAATGTGCACCTGTGATCATCGGGTTTGTAATTTTGAGGTTATTTTGGGTTGATAAATTATTGATGTATAAATAAAGATACAGCGTATTTCTATATGCCGTGTTTTATTTATGCCGGAATTTTTATGCCGGCAAGATGCAGTAGATATGATCAAAGCCCGGTAAGGCCTGGCACTCGGCCCGGAGCCATAGGGAACGGGTTATTTGTACTATTCCGGCAAAGGGTGTTTTCCCCCAATAAATACCGTTAAAACACCCTTTTATTTAAGAAAGGCAACAATTACCTTTAATAAACTTTAAATATTTTGGCCTGTTGGCGATTTTATTTTTCCTATACAAAGATTTTATTTTTAAGTAGTTATAGATGAAGAAAGCGATTTTAAGTACGTCAATTTTCTTAATACTAAGTTTATATTTTGGTATAGGGGGAATTATTAGTATAAACCTGAATGAAATTGAAAAACAGCGGGAGCAGGCAAGCCAAACCGATAATGTGGCCGTGAATTATGACGGTATCAATTTTAAAAATAAAGATGAATTATTTAGTTATTTAAATATTCAAAAAAATCAAAACATCTCGAAATTTTTCTGGTGGGTAGATGATCTTACAGATTTTGGCGCCCTGGTAGTAACCGCATGTTTTTTTGGAATGTTAGGAGGCGTTATTTCAGTTATTAATAATGTAGCTATAAATGATAAAAAGCTTGAAGACCTGCATTATTTTTCTGTGCCAATTTCAGGGTTTCTCAGCGGCATTGTTGTTTTAGGCATCACCTATTTAATTCCTACAATTTTAGTACAAAAGAGCGACAATATCCGCTCAATGTCGTTGATGTTTTTGTGTCTGTTTGGAGGAATAAAATCAAAAGAGTTGTACGAAAAAGTAGATAAATATTTTAATAAATTATTCAAATGAGAACAATAGTAACCATAATTGCAGCAATGTTTTTCTGTTGTGCCGCTTTTGCGCAAGATTCAACAAAAAAAATCACAGTAATAAATGATCTGCAAACCTTAAAATCCAAGGGATTTCTCAAGATGAAAGCAGACACATTATCAAGTAAAAATTTTAGATACAAATCTTCCGTAATTAGACTTGATACCGCCGATGTTATTTATAAAGTTAAATCAAGTTTAAAATTGAAATTCGACAATGATCATATTACAGGGGAAATAAAAGAAGTATCCACAAACATGGCAGATGCTTCAGCCCAAAGAGTTGTAAAGGTCACTGCTGTTAGTATCAGAATGATTGCTTGCTGTACACCTTACAAGGATCATCCGCAACATTGTTGTGATCCTTCTGAAGTAAAAGAATTTTCGGACACAAAAAACTGTAAGGGATGGACTTTTGTAGCAGCCCCCAATAATTAATTATTGATATAAATCAGTTTATTAAACCTTTATCCCGGCCGCAACGGCCGTTTCATACAGCATCGAAGTGACAGATGGGTCTCAGTCCCTTCAAAACCCTCCTATTGCCAGCCTGATCATGGTTGTAAACAGCAATAGTAAAAGCACAACTAACCATATCATTGCTTTTTTGGTGTCTTTCATTCTATCGGCCTTTTCGTTTACGTAATCCTTTTTCATATGCTGAGCTGTTTTATTGACGATTTTACGCCCTATCGGGGTCATCCCGATGGCGATACAATTATATAGGTTCGTATTTCATCATAAATCAGTGCTGTCACTTCATTTGAGCACGTATTTTTACGCGATTTTATCACTAAGCCAGGTTGAAAGACCTGCAAACTGCGACGTCGCGTTTTAGAAGGAATTTTAATTCCGGAATTGTTAAATTTACCGGAGAAACCAATGAAGCTTAAATACGTACTTTGCCTGTTTATCTTCCTTAAGATCATGCCCTGCTATTCATGCCAGCGGGATACCGTCCGGCTGTTTTATAATATCAACAAAAAAGATCTTACCATCCGGCATAAAATCGCCCTCGATTCCCTTCGCTACTTTATAAGCGATACCACAACAGTACTGATTTTTGGCTTCGCTGACTATTTGGGTAAAAGGGATTCAAACTATGCCTTATCAAGAGCCAGGGCCGAAACGGTGAAAAATTATTTGATAAGTCTGCACGCCAAAAGCACGCAAATAGTGGCCGACGGCAAAGGACAGGTTAATGCCACCACAAAAACCCTCATGCCCCTGGGCGAACCATTTAACCGGCGGGTTGAAATAATTATTGCAAGGCCCGCACCTAAAATTAAGGTTGCGGCTACGCCGATAAAGGAACCGGTGATCATAAAAAGCCCGGTTATTACCGGAAAACTTGGGGACGATAGTGTTTATACAAGAATAAACGACCTCCCTAAATTGAATGTTGGGGATAGCGTGAGTTTTAAAGAATTAACTTTTATAGCCGGCCGGCATTTTTTACGGCAGCTGGCCATACATTATATGGTGGCTTTAAAGGATTGCCTGAAAAGTAATCCAGGCCTTAAAATTGAAATACAGGGGCATATCTGTTGTCAATATGATGGTAAGGACGGCTTGGATTTTGATACAAATAAGAATAATTTATCCCTGGCCCGGGCAAAATACATATATGATTACCTGCTAAGCGAAGGCATAAGCCCTGAAAGACTGCGCTACAAAGGCCTGGGCAGCAAAGAACCCAAAGTTTACCCCGAGCTAAGCGCCGAAGACCAAAATCAAAATAGGAGGGTGGTTATCGTGCTGTTTGGGAAGTAGGGAGATGTATTTGTGAATCGCCTTTAGGTACCTTAGCGTTCATTTCACAACAACACGTGATTGTTTTTTTTTGTTAATATTTGAAAATCAGTTAATTGTATTTTTAATTATTAAATAAAGTACATATTGCTAATAACAAGGCCCCTTTTAAAAAAAGCCTTCAATAAACGCCATTATAAAAACTCTTCTTAAATCTCATCTGCATAATTATATGCATAAACAATTCAATCCCAATATAAAAAAGACCAAAAACCCACCAGTGGCCCAGGTGCGCGGTTTTGTACGAAAATAACTTTTCAGGTATTCCTGATTTAAAATAACGTTTTGAAACACCTAAGTAACATCCCCGATAATGCTTTTAAATATTTTTTATTAGTTTTACTGCATGGTTGCTAAAACGATTTATAAAACGATTATCGGCAGAATAGTGCTGCCCGGTTTATTTCTTTTTATTGCTAATATATGCAGTGCCCAGGTGGCGCTGCCTGCCTGTTTTACCGATAACATGGTTTTACAGCAGCAAACAAAAGTAAACCTTTGGGGCACCGAAACTCCTGGTACAAACTTTACCATCATTACTTCGTGGAATAACAAAACCTACCAGGTTAAGGCGGATGCACAGGGCAACTGGAAAATAAAAGTAAGCACACCGGTTTACGGCGGCCCTTATACCATTACGTTTAACGACGGCAAAATAACTACCCTGCAAAATATTTTAATAGGCGAAGTGTGGGTATGCTCGGGACAGTCAAACATGGAGATGGCCTTAACCGGTATGTATGGCGATGTGCTGAACCTTGAACAAGAGTTGGCTGAGGCCGCCAATTACCCCGAAATACGGATGCTGAAAATAGAGAATAAAACGAGCTTCACGCCCCTTACCAACATGCAAACGAGGGGTGGTTGGGCAATATGCAGCACGCAAACCGTACGCAATTTCTCTGCTGTGGCTTATTTTTTTGCGAAGAATTTATTTTTAAATAAACATATACCTGTAGGCATTATCAACAGCACCTGGGGCGGCACGGTAGCCGAAGCCTGGACCAGCGGCAACGCCTTAAAAACAATGCCTGCCTTTGCGCCATTTATAAATGCTATCGAGGGCGGTCTTACACAGCAAAAGCTTGATGCAAAGTACCAAACAGAACTAAGGGCCTGGATCGATTCTATAAATGTAAAGGATCCGGGCTTTCAGCAAGGTAAGCTGCTTTGGGCTGAACCGGGTTTTGATGATGCTGCATGGCCAAAAATGACCCTGCCAGCCTATTGGGAGCAAGTCGGCGTTCCCAACTATGACGGTACCATGTGGTTCAGGAAAAAGGTGACCATTCCCGCGGCATGGGCGGGCAGGGACTTAAAACTAAATATGGGCGCTGTTGATGATTATGATGTTTCGTATTTCAACGGGGCGGAAATTGGACATACCGAAGCGTTTTTTTATACACGCAGCTATACTATACCCGGCAGCCTGGTAAAAGCCGGCGAAAATATCATCGCGGTTCGTGTTTTTGATAACGGCGGCCTTGGCGGGATCAACAAGGGGCCATTGCTATTATCGTTAGCCGCTGATACTACCGGGCAGATCGATTTAGCCGGGCAATGGGTTTACCAAAAAGCCAGGGAGCTTAAGATGTTGCCGCAGGCGCCTGTGCAATCAAACAGTGCTAACCGGCCAATGATCATTTATAATGCCATGATCAACCCTATTTTACCGTACACCATAAAAGGGGTAATATGGTACCAGGGCGAAAGTAATGCCGACAGGGCCACGCAATACCGACTGCTCTTCCCGCTGTTAATTAACGATTGGCGGCAGCAATGGGGCGAAGGCAATTTCCCGTTTTATTTTGTACAAATAGCAAACTATACCGCCGCCGACCAGCCTCCTGCCGCCGACTGGCCCGCCCTGCGCGACGCCCAGCTAAGCACGCTGAGCCTGCCGAATACCGGTATGGCGGTAACCATTGATATTGGCGATGCTAATCGTATACACCCGCCAAACAAGCAGGAAACAGGTCGCCGCCTGGCCTTAATTGCCCGTGCAAAAACCTACAGCGAAAATATCCCCTACTCCGGGCCAATTTATAAGTCACAGCAAATTAAGGGCAATAAAATTGAACTGGAATTTACCAATACCGACAATGGCCTGGTAGCAAAAGGCGACACATTGAAAGGGTTTACCATTGCCGGCGCCGATAAAAAATTCTACCCGGCACGGGCTACTATATCCGGCAATAAAGTAATAGTAACCAGTAACGATGTTGCCAACCCTGTTGCCGTTCGGTATGCCTGGGCTAATAACCCGGTGTGCAATTTGTATAACGGGGTAGGTTTACCGGCCTCACCGTTTCGGACGGATTGGGATGGGGTGAGGTAGATTAGCTTTCTGGTTGAGGAGAGATTTTTTTCGGTTGTGTTTGTTGTTGTGTTATTAAATTATTACAACGCTGAAACGATAAATTTATTTTTGTGGCCTTGGGAATATAGATGCAACCTACAGGCACAGAAAAATTTGAACGGTTGTATTTTAACATAAATTAATTTCTTCGATAGGCTCACATAATCTCTTATGTTAATAAAATGCCGCTTGCTAATAAAATTAGCTTTCATAAAATAAAAAGAATTGAATAAAGAGATTATATTTGCCTATATGTCAAGAATATTTACTTCAGTTGAAATATGTGCGGGAGCAGGCGGGCAGGCAATCGGCTTAGATCAGGCTGGTTTCGAACACTTGGCTTTAGTCGAGTTGGAACACTTGGCCTGCCAGACATTAAGGTATAATAAACCGGAATGGAATATTGTTGAAAAGGATGTAAGAAATTTCTCTGCTGCTAAATATCAAGGAGTCGATCTTTTGGCTGGTGGCGTACCTTGCCCTCCATTTTCAATTGCTGGTAAACAATTAGGAAAAGATGACGAGCGGGATTTGTTTCCTGAAGCTTTAAGATTGGTGCGCGAGTGTTCACCTAAAGCGGTGATGCTTGAAAACGTGAAGGGAATACTTTCTGTTAAGTTTGAAAATTACCGAAATCAAATTATTGCTGAACTTAATAGTTTGGGCTACCAATGTAGCTGGAAGTTAATTAATTCCTCCGATTATGGAGTTTCCCAGTTAAGGCCGCGGGCAATTCTGGTCGCGTTAAAAAACGAATATTTCAATTCATTTACCTGGCCAGAAAAAAGCAAATTTATTGTTCCATCTGTGGGTCAGCTTTTGTACGAGGAAATTACCTCATTAGGTTGGAATGCCTCCGGTTGGTTAAATAAAGCAAGTAGTATAGCACCAACCCTGGTCGGTGGTTCAAAAAAACATGGCGGTGCTGACCTGGGACCTACCAGGGCAAAAGAAGCATGGGCCAATTTGGGAATTTGTGGAAAAGGTCTTGCAGACTCGCCACCAAGAGCTGATTTCACCGGAATGCCACGTTTGACCTTACAGATGACAGCTCTAATACAAGGATTTCCGCCAACCTGGAAATTTGCCGGAAAAAAAACGCCGGCATACCGTCAAGTGGGAAATGCTTTTCCCCCGCCTGTTGCCAAAGTTGTTGGTGAATCGATTATTAGTGCGTTAAAATCTTATGAACAAAAAAGCACCGAAAGGACAAGGATCGAGAACGAAGCTGCGTGATTATTTTATTGAGAATGTGGGTGTTGTGCTTGATTCGGATACGTTAAGGGAAATTGCCGGAACAAGTGAATGGGGGCGTCGCGTTCGCGAATTGCGTAATGAGGAGGGCATGAATATAGTTACCCACAATGACAGGAGCACACTTAAGCCCGGCGAATATATGCTCGTGGATCTTAAGCCTGTTCCGTCATTTGAAAGAGGAATTTCGAAAGAAACCAGGGCTTTTGTATTGGATAGGAACGGTTTTACGTGCCAGATGTGCGGCGCTGCGGCAGGCGAACCTAACCCCTATGACGCGAACAGAAAAACAAGACTTCATATCGGCCATATTATAGACAAATCAATGGGTGGCACAGATGAACCAGGAAATCTTCAGGCAATTTGTTCTGTTTGCAATGAGGGTGCATCCAATCTTACATTGAACCGACCGCAAGCGATTAAATTATTAGCCCAAATAAGGCGTGCGCCTTCCAGTGATCAACTTGATGTGTTAGAATGGATTATTAAGAAGTTTCCTGTTCAAGCTCGGAAATTTCTTAAAGAATAACCGTTGGTCGGAACTTCCAATCCACGACCTAAACCAAAGTGGATTTTTTAATCCGCGAAAACTGAACCTATATTTTAACAATAGGCTGAAAACGCAACAATTGGATAATAATTATTGGTTATCCAGGCATTTTATAAATGCAATCAATTCCGCCTTTTCTTTTACCGAAAGCTTTAGCGGTTCGGGCGATAAAGTTTGGTTCGGTATATTTATACCCATACCGGCGCCGCCACCCTTATCGTAAAAATCAATAACTTCCTCCAGGCTGGCGAAAACGCCATTGTACATATAGGGCGCTGTTTTGGCGGCATTTCGGATAGTGGGTGTTTTAAACCCATGGTCATCTACAGTGGCATGTGTAATTGCATTTCTGCCCCGGTCATCGTTAATCTGCCCGCCTTTCGGATCAGCAGGCACCCCGATCACTTCCGCATCCATTTTTTCATACAATGGGGGCAGCGCCCCGTTAAACAAAGGCATATAGTGGCATGTGCCGCACCTGGCTTTGCCCATAAACAGGTTAAAGCCGCTCACCTCGTCTGCAGCCATCGCCGAGCGGTTTCCCCGCATATAGGCGTCAAACCGGCTGTTCAATACGCTTAGCGTCCTTACGTAAGCGGCTATTGCACCTGTTATTTCCTTTTGCCCAATTCCGGTCCCTTCGCTTTTGGGGTAGGCTGCTGCAAAAAGCCTGCTATAAACTGTGTCATGCGATAGCCGGGCGCTGATCAGTTTTAATGATCCGTGCATCTCCAGTTTGTTTTCTATAACATCCCGCGCCTGCCCTTCCAGGGTATTTTCCCGCATATCGGCAAACTGAACAGGCTGAAATGCGGCATTAAGCAGGGTTGGGGTATTCCTTTTCAGCAGTAATTGGCTACCCAATACGGTGTTTTTGACGATGCCATCTGCAAAAGCCTTGTCGGGCTGGTGACAGGATGCACAGCTCCTGGTGCCGGAGCCCGATAGCCCCGGATCGAAAAATAGTTTTTTGCCTAACGCTATTTTATTCGCCGTTGAGGTGTCTTCAGGGTACGCGGTATAAGCCGATGCATCAAAGGCGCTGGGGTCAAAAAGGGTAGCAGCATTTTGCCTTAACAAGCGCCGGCCACGAATTTGCGACAGGTTTAAACTTTGTTGTACACGGTTTATGGCAGCCGTCAAAGGGTTGCCATAATCAGCGATAAATACAGCCCGGTCGAAATTGTCAAAATCGGCATTCGTTTCGAGATAGAGGATTGCCTTGCCAAATGTCAGCTTTAAATTGTCATCATCAGCCGGATAACCGGCTAACACCTCGCTTACGCCACGCAAGCTCCCGGCCGATTCGTTGAGGCCGTTTTTAGCAAGCGGGTTATCAAAGCCCGTAATGCCGAGGGTCAGTACGCGGAAAGCCTCAAGTTTGGCTGCATCCCATACCTGCCACTTTAAAATCGTAGCGTGTTGATAGTAGCTCCTGTAATTAGTACAATCTGCAATCAACGACCGCAGCAGGCTCACAATTTCCTGCCGTTTAGCCGGATCGTACCGGGGGTATAAATCAGCTTCGATTACCTGCAGGCCGCTGGGTAGTAGTACCCGCCCATCCGGTTCACCCTCTGGTACCGGGGGGCCGTTTACGTTAAGGGTTGTGGTAGGCATAAAGTATTCGGCAGCCCATTCAAATTTTTTATACGCCATGCGGCTTTCCAAAAACAATTGCCGCAGTCTTTCGGGGTCTGCCTGGCGGTCCAGGGCCGCAGGCAGCAATTGGTTAGTAATTAGGGTCGAAAAACTGTCAATCTGCATGACAATCCGGTGCGCAATTTCCTTTTCGGGTATTTGCGGCTGCCCGCCGCGCGTATACATCACGCATCCAGCCATAATGATAAACAACATGCATATCACCCGGGTTTTCTTCATCGGGGTATTCGTTGTCCTATGGCCTGGTTTATGCATAAAGTTACTAAGCGGCTTTAACCCTGTTTTGGTTATAACTGTTAAAAATAAATAGAATTATGATTTTAGCTTAAAATTCATTGTAATAACATTGATATGGTTGCGGTACGCAGCTAAGCCGCCCTTTACCGGTTTAAAACAACATCAAAAAAAATTAAAAAAAATTTGCGTAGTTAAATAACTACATATATATTTGTAGTCAAATAGCTACACGATGAATTTAAGACGAGACGTATTTCAAGCCATAGCCGACCCGACACGAAGGGCTATACTGTTGTTGGTCGCTTCGCAATCTCTGACTGCCGGAGCCATAGCTGCCAATTTTAACACTGCCCGACCGACAGTTTCAAAACACCTGCAAATACTTACCGAATGCGAGTTGCTTGAACAAAAACAAAACGGCCGGGAAATTTACTATTACATTAATGCAAAAAACATGAAACAGGTAGCCGACTTTATCGAACCATTCCGCAAGATGTGGGATGAAAGGTTTAATGCCTTGGAAGCCATAATGAAAGCGTACACAGCAAAAAAATAATATATCATGGAACGAAAAACAAAAATCAATGCCGAAGACGGCAAGCACGATTTAGTGATCACAAGGGAATTTGATTTGCCGGTAGAACTGCTTTTCATAGCACATGTTGAGCCAGGCATTATAGAGCAATGGATGTCTAACCCACATACAACAGCTAAAGTGCTGAAATTTGAAGGTAAAAAGCATGGCAGTTATCAATTGGAGTCAACCGATGCCCAGGGAAAAGTGGTAATGCGTTCAAACGGGGTAATTCACGAACTTAGCCCCAACAGGAAAATGATAAGGACGTTTGAATTGGAAAATGCTCCTTTTGGTGTTCAACTTGAGGTATACGATTTTGAACCTCTTACAGAAAACACCAGCAAACTGAATATGCATGTAATTTATGAATCTGTCGCAGTAAGAGACCAATTACTGAAGTTGCCCTTTGCACAGGGCATAAACATGGCGCATAACCGGATGGAGGAACTATTAAAAACCGTAAAATAAATTAAAAATGGAAAAGAGAAAGCTAATTTGGTATTGGATAATTACTGGAATATTATCCTTCTGTATTTTTTTTGGTGGCTTAACCCAGGCGCTGTTGCTAAAACAGACAATAGAGGGGTTTAAGCCTCTTGGGTACCCAACTTATTTTATAGCGTTCATTGGCATTTGGAAAATGCTGGGCGTTATTGCGATATTGGTGCCAGGATTTAAACTGCTTAAGGAATGGGCGTACGCGGGTATATTTTTTACAATGACGGGCGCGGTGATCTCGCATATTGCCAGCAATGATATCAAACCGCAAATAATTGCCCCGATTGTATTTGCCATTTTTACCGTGTTATCATGGTATTTGCGGCCAGCGACCAGGAAAATAATTGAAGCTAATTAATAAACTTAAATAAAGAATCAAGAGCCAAGAATCAAGAGTCAAGATAAAACAGCAAGAATCATTGATACAGGGGAATTTGCACCGGTAGTCTGATTAGTTTTATCTCTTTAATGGGATTGCCCATTATGTGGCTATTATCTTGACTCCTGGCTCTTGATTCTTGACTCTCAATTCGTATTAACCATTTAAAAACAATAAAACCATGGCAAGCGTAGCAATCTATTTAAATTTTCAGGGTAATGCCGAAGAGGCATTTAACCATTACAAAAAAGTATTCGGTGGCGAATTTTCAACAGTAATGCGGTTTAAAGATGCACCGCCGCAGCCAGGCGCACCGGCACTCTCCGAAGACGACCAAAACAAAATAGCGCATATGGCCCTGCCCATCATTGGCGGCATACAAATAATGGGTACCGATATGCTGGAAAGTATGGGGCATAAATTAGTAGAAGGCAACAATTTTACTATCAGCCTGAGCCCCGACACCAAAGAAGAAGCCGACAGCATGTATGCCCTACTATCGGAAGGCGGAGCAGATGGCGTGGCGCCGCATGATGAGTTTTGGGGATACTGGGGCACCTGCAAAGACCGTTTTGGCATCCGCTGGATGTTCAATATTATGAAGCAATGGTAGCAGAAACCCAGCAGCATTACATAAAAAAGTAAATTCGGGGCTTGTTGGAGATGATTTTCAACAAGCCCCGAACATTTTATAACTTTACTGTGCCGCCAGAAATTAATCCAGATAACCGTCGCGGCTAACATCGAATAAAAACATATACTATTATGAAGCAGACAATGAATCCTAAAGTTGATTTTTACTTTAACAAAGCCACAAAGTGGCAGGAAGAAATTGAAAAATTGAGAATGATAGCGCTTGACTGCGGACTGGCCGAAGAGTTGAAATGGGGTTGTCCCTGTTATACTTTTGAAGGAAGCAACATTGTTTTGATACATATGTTTAAAGAATACTGTGCCTGTTTGTTTTTCAAAGGCGCCTTGTTAAACGATGCCAACGGTATCCTGATCCAGCAAACGAAGGATGTGCAGTCGGGGCGGCAGGTGCGGTTCACCAATCTCCTCGACGTAACTGAGCAGGAATCCATCCTGAAAGCCTATATATATGAAGCCGTTGAAGTAGAAAAGGCGGGTTTAAAAGTAGTCCATAAAACCACTGCCGAATATAATGTTCCTGAAGAATTTCAAAGTAAATTAGATCATATCCCCGCACTAAAAACTGCTTTTGAGGCTTTAACGCCGGGTCGGCAGAGAGGATACCTGTATTACTTTTCGCAACCCAAACAATCCAAAACCCGCTATGCCAGGGTTGAAAAATATATTCCGCAAATTTTGGCTGGGAAGGGGATAGACGATGAGTAGATCGGGTAGAAAATTATTTTTTATACATTTAAATGGTCTAATTTATTGCCGCCAAAAATAACAATCCTATTAGCTGCAAGATAATAATGAGGTTCACAATCATATTTATGGCAATTCTACTTTGCTTTAGCGACGGGCTAACTGCACAAATGAGGACTATATACGGTCGTGTCATTGCTACAGAGGATGTGGATGTGATACCCGGCGTTCGCATTCTAAACAACGAAAAATTACTACTTGGAACGACGGGACAAGATGGCAGATTTAAGATAAACATATCACAAAACACAAAAATATTATTATTAAGTTTCATTGGTTACGAAAGAGCGGTTATTAAATTAAATGGTGACTGTGATACAATAGAGGTTGTGATGATGCTCGCGGGTACGTATGATTTTATGTCATCAAGAAAAGTTGACAGGCTTAGATTAAAGGAGTTCAATAAATTATCGGACCTTCATCTACAAGCATATAATAAGGGAATTTTTAAGAAAGGCGTAATTTGTTATACGAGGGAGTTTATACCTGATAAACCACAACTGGATTCTATAGGAAAAGAAGATATCAAAATACGGAGGCAAATCAAGTTAACTTTTAAAAAACTGGATATAGGGGATACCGTAAAAATTCCATTTAGTGATGCTTTCGGGTATAAGTATGATGGAACAGATCGGACCACGCTAACTGAATATTCAAGTTACAGTGGCGGCCATCACCGCAAAGGCTGCATAATAAAATCCATCATAATTGGTAAGAATAAATATAAGAGAGCTTATAATATAATTTGCAAAATAATTAGTTGTGATGGATGCAAGGATCCAAGTGTTTTAGACAGCAAAGTAATGAAAATAGGGGAAGTGTTTACCTATAATATGAGGTATTCCGAAATACTGAACGAATAAACAAATACTATTCGCTTTCTGATCGAACTCGTCTTGGGCAATATTACAGAAGCATAACGGAATGCCCCTCTTTTAAACTGCATCACCCCAAATGCTGTTGATAAACGCATCCTCTCACCATATTCCAACCCTTGTAAATTTTTCCTACCTTCAAATAAAAAACAATAAGCCATGCTTCAAAACAAAAACGCCATTGTTTACGCTGCCGGTGGTTCGCTTGGCAGTACTATTGCCAAGGCCTTCGCTGCTGCTGGCGCCCGCGTGTTCCTTTCAGGCCGTACACTTGCTGCGGTACAAAAAGTTGCCGGTGAAATAACAGCTTCCGGCGGCCGCGCGGAAGCCGTGCAAGTAGACGCGATGGACGAAACCGCCGTAAACAACTACGTTAATGCTGTTGTACAACAGGCCGGCAGTATCGATATTGTATTCAACCTCATCGACCTGCAAGTGGTGCAAAACCTGCCTCTCGTGGATATTTCTACCGTCGATTTTGCGCGCCCTTCGGCCATTGCTATGCAAAGCCATTTTATTACCGATACTGCCGCCGCCAGGGTGATGATGAAACAGGGCTCTGGCGTTATTTTATCGCTAACGGCTACGCCCGGCGGCATCGGCTACCCTTTTACGGCCGGTTTTGCTCCCGCCTGTGCAGCTATGGAAAGTTTTTCGCGCAACCTGGCTGGTGAGATTGGCAAGTACGGCGTACGGGTGGTGAATATCCGCTCCGCCGGCTCGCCCGATTCAAACGTATTTGCCGAGGCAATAGCTGCCCACCCGGATGCCATGAAAGTCGTGCTGGAAAAAATGCAAAACGACAGCATGCTCAAAAAACTACCCCCGATGGCTGATATTGCCAACACGGCAGTTTTCCTGGCCTCCGATATGGCTGCGGCCATAACCGGCGTTACTGTGGACGCCAGCTGCGGGACTACAGCGGGATTAAACTACAGGTCGAAAGATGGGAGCGGTGAAGTTGGCCGCTTGTAAAAGCTGTTAAATTTGATTACCTCATAAATAGCAAATAACACATAGATGGCGACAGGCTCATTTAAAGTAACAATACACATGGTTTCAAGTCTTGACGGCTATATTGCCAAAAAAGACAATAGTATTTCGTGGTTTGAGACATCTGACAACTACGAAAAAGGGGTTAATGTTACTGAACAAGAGGCGGAGGAGTTTCTTAAAACAATAGACTGCTATGTAATGGGTTCCCGGACTTATGAACACGCTTTGGAACTTTCAAAATCTTATGGGTGGGTTTACGGAGACATCCCAACAATCGTATTAACGCGTAGAAACCTGCCGGTTGACAGGAAGAACGTTGAAATTTATTCGGGCGACCTGAAAAAACTTGTGAATGATCGTTTAAAACCAAACTATAAAAATGTTTGGGTTGTAGGCGGCGCTGCGCTTGTCAAAGATTTTATCCGGTTAAAATTGGCGAACGAAATAAGGCAGTCAATTCTACCTGTTATTTTGGGTGACGGCATACCATTTTTTGATCAAATAGGGCAAGGACAAGCACTACACCTAAAAAATGTTACAGCCTACAAAAACGGAATGGTTGAATTATTGTATGAAATAAGAAAAGAATAGAACAACTAATTTTCGAAATTTGAGCTATTACCGCTAAAGCGAGCCGTTACCAATGTTATACGAAAAATATACATATGACCATTAAATCGTGCATACCTGTAATTCCCAGCGCTGATCTTGAGAAGAGCCTGCGCTTTTGGGTGGAAGCGCTTGGCCTTACAAGCGACCGGGAAATGAGACATGAGGGCAGGCTGGTAGGCTGCATGGTTCACAACGAACATACATACTTTTGGCTTAACCAGCGGGCAGGGACGCCGATAAAGCCAGATGACTATAACGGCATACAGCTCTACTGGGCGTTGGCTGATCTGCATAAGACATGGGAGCGTTTGAAGCAGTATGGATATGAAGTGTCGGATATTGAAGAGAGAGACTATGGGCAAACAGAATTTTTTTTGATTGACGATGATGGCTACTCCCATTGCTTCGGGGTTGCTACAAAGGCATAACAGTAATACCAACTCACATTAATAAATAAAATGAATGCCCAGGTAGATGTATTTTTGAGTAAATCCGAAAAGTGGCCTGAAGAATTGGAACGGTTACGCATGATCTGTCTCGATTGCGGGCTTACCGAAGAATTGAAGTGGGATCAGCCCTGTTACACGTTCCACAACCGTAACATAGTTATAATGGGCGAATTAAAAGACCACTGCGCACTTAGTTTTTTTAAAGGCGCCTTATTATATGATGCCGAAGGCCTGCTGATAAAACCCGGGGAGCATACGCAATCCGGTCGCTGGATCAAGTTCAACAATGTTCATGAAATAATAAAGCTTGAACCCATACTGAAAGCCTATATTTATGAAGCCATCGAAGTAGAAAAAGCCGGGTTGCAGGTGGTTCTTAAAACAACTGCGGATTTTATTATCCCAGAAGAATTTCAACTTAAGTTAGATGTAAGCCCCGCCTTAAAAACTGCTTTTTATGCATTAACGCCCGGCCGGCAACGGGCTTACCTGCTGCATTTTGCTGCACCCAAACAATCCAAAACCCGCGAGGCAAGGGTTGAAAAATATATACCGCAAATTCTTAGTGGAAAGGGATTGAATGATGACTATGTGCGCCAGGGAGGTAATCGATCAGACTGAAATCAGTAGACACAGTACAGACAGCTGGACGGGTCCTAAAATCCTACCAATCCTAATTCAGACCACCATTTTTAGTTTACTGAACCAACCATTGTAAAAGTAACAGTTCCCTGGCGCCCGTCATGTCCGTCAAACCCGCCACGGCCATCCAGGCCATTTGAACCGGCATTGCCGTTCGGATTTCCGAAGCCTCCGCTTCCGCCCATGCCACCTCTGCCGCCGTTACCGCCCGATCCACCACTGCCAGCGGCACTAACTACTTTAATCAGGCTAAGAAATGGGGTCACCGCCGGCGAATAATTGACAATAATATTTCCGCCGTCACCGCCTGCGTCGCCATCCTGGCCGTTTCCCCCATCCTGGCCATTTCCTCCGTCGCCACCCGGGCCTGTTACTGTATTAGTGGTTGTGGTAGTTGTACCGTCGGCATTGGTTGTAGTTTCCGTGTCAATTGAAACTGCTCCCGGCGATCCCTGCGAACCGGCCAAGCCATCCAAGCCATTTAAGCCACCGCTCCCATCTGCCCCTTTGCTCAAAATCGTTATCGAACCACCATTTGTATTAACCCAATAATTATAGATTTTATGTGTAGCGGCATCACTTACCTGGATTGTTAACAATTGCGCATTAATAATTGAATCGTGATGAATGGCCGCGGTAACATTTAAATCATGCCCTGCCCCGTTAGATAGAATATTACATTGATAACTTGCGACATAATCAAGCAAAACATTAAGGGTGTCTGTTATGGCGGCATTTTTTATCAATGAGGCTATCAACTTTATTTTATCATTGCTGATTTTGGTTGGGTCATTATCAATTTTTAAATCGCCTTTTGATTTTGAGATGTGGACACCGTTAAATTTGAATGCAAAATCTTTTAAATTCTTCTTCGCCGGGGCCCATTTATCGATAAACATTTTATTATCGTAGTATGTTCTGACACCAAACTGTACATGGTCGCCCGGCGCTTTCGAAAAATTACCGGTGGTTAAAACACTTATCTTTGTTTCGTAATCATAGGGTATTTTTTGACTGAACAATAACTTACCCCTCCCGCCTAAAAACCATTTTTTGGTATAAACAGTTACTGTTAACGAGTCTCCTTTCTTATACCCGTTTCCGCTTCCTTTGATCTTAATTTTGCCCCCTGAATAACTCCCGCTATCTACGTCTATTTTATATTTCGACCAGTTATCGGTGCCATTTAAAAATCCTTTTGTTTGCGACCGCTGCCCCTTTTCTGAAATGGACACAATGCCAATCGGCAACGAATTACCTTTTACCCGTAATACACCGGGATCATATTGAAGCATATATTTTTGTTTTGCTGTATCTGTTTTTTTGTTGGTAACCGGGGATTGCGCTATTGCCGGCAAACAGCCAGCTAACAGGACGAGAATTGTGATAAAGAATTTCATGGTGTGATTGATTTAAATAGCCTTTGTTATTTAAAATTAAGATAGGTAATTACAGCTAAGGTTTAAGAAGACCGGGCACCCGTTTTGTTATCGCTATATTATTTTTACATAAGCTGGGAAATAGGAAACTATCCTTGTTTACGCCGCCTGTTTAAGCTTGCTGCTTAAACAGGCGCGCGGAATGTTATACTTTTTTTAAATCTCACAAAGGGCTAAAATGTTTTTGTTTCCCAATCGTCTGAACTACTAACAAAAACTAATATGGAAACAACCTTTTTACAAGATTTCAAAAAACGCGCCGGGCGTTTGATCGAACCGGCTTTATTAAAGAATGGCCGGGTGCTGGAAGTGAGGTATTGGGAGCCGTCAACAATGGTCGAAATCGACCTGCATTTGCCTGAAGCCGATATGCGGCAGTGGTCGGAAATTCCTTATATCAAATTCAGGGTTAATGACCTTACCTTCCGGGACTACACCCCCAGTTTATGGGATGCCGAAACGCACACCTGTACCTTGTTGATCGATACGTCCCATTCCGGCCAGGGCAGTTATTGGGCGAGGAATTTAAGGCAAAACGATGCGGTACATTACCTGAAAATAGAAACTACTCACCATACACCTGACCCAACTTCGCTGATCGTCGGTATGGGCGACGAAAGCAGCGTAGGCCATTTGCTGGCTTTGCAACAAATGGTTTACCCGGTTACCCGCTTTATGGGCCTGGTCAGCATGGTATGCGGCACGCATCGCGAAGCTTTTTCCCGGTATTTCAAATCACCGCTTGAGACTATTGCCCGTGATGATGCATACGGAATTGAAAATATGGTCCGCTGGGTAAAGGAGCAGGGATTTTGCAACACGCACACCTATTTCTACCTCGCAGGCAATGATACAATGGTAAGCCAGCTCCGCAGAGCTTTAAAAGGGCTGGGCTACTTTCCTCATCAAATCAGGGTAAAAGGTTTTTGGGCATAGGTTTAGGCTATGCCCGCACAATCGGTGCCCCTAAATTTCAATGTCCAAAAGCCTGGAGCCATGAACAATACGAATAATATCGATATGCTACTAATCAACTACCTTATAAATGATCCGGTACTTATTAAGCAGTAATTCCCTGATTGATCTGTCCTTTATTTCGGGAACAGGTTTGCCGGACGTAGGATAATTATATAATTGATCAATCCTATCGAAAATTTTGTTGATGAACCTTCTTGCCATCAATGGTGAGTCCTGTGATATGTAATTTTCAATATCTTCCAGGTCATTATAGGCAGATTCCGTAATAACGATGGTTACTTGCTCCACTTATCAAAAAACTTTTGTTTAGCTTCTTTATAATCTATAACCCTGCCTTCCTCAACATCTTTCAGCCCTTTTTCAACCTTTTCAACAAATAATAACTTTTCTATCAGTCTTTCCGCATCAAACTCATCTTCAAACGAATCAAGGGTTTCAATAACAGTGTGCTTTTTCATCGTTTACTAATTATAACACTAATGTACAAAAACAAAATTTAACTGGTCGCGGAACTAAATAATTATCTGCA
>Ga0207054_1064_pt1 | contig 35073 bp, 41 predicted proteins | sample Alteio_BWMinCont_60_FD_153288 | JGI IMG/M metagenome (GOLD analysis project Ga0207054, IMG submission 153288) | Enriched cells from forest soil in Barre Woods Harvard Forest LTER site, Petersham, Massachusetts, United States -... | ecosystem: Environmental > Terrestrial > Soil > Temperate forest >... | reverse complement strand
GATGCTGCCGAACACATCGCCAAATCGGGCAGGGAAGCGATCAATGCATTTGCCGAAGGTGACGAACGAAGAATGATGTTAATGGGTCTTAAACGCTTTACAAAAACCGAAGATGTTAACACCACCCAGGCACGAAGAAACATTGCCGCCAAATTGATAACCGAAAATAAATATTGTTTTTAAACAGCATTCCCGAATTTAAGATTCATCCCATGAATATTTTTTATGAAGGACAGGTATTATGGGCGCAAATTGACGCAAATCAGCATATGCGGCACTCTGCCTATGCTGATTTTGCGGCCCAGGCCCGGTTAACCTTGCTGGAAAGCCTGGGGCTAAAGCCGTCAACCTTATATGGCGCTAAAATCGGCCCTGTATTGTTTAAAGAGGAATTATTGTATCTGCGCGAGATCGGCATAAACGAACGGATACGGGTAACCTGCGAAATATGTAAGGCGCGTCCCGACGGTTCGAGGTGGTCCATCCGGCACGAGCTATACCGCGAAGATGGCGTTAAAGCCGCAATTATAACCGCTGATGGCGCCTGGATAGACATGGAAAAGCGCAAATTAGCGGTGTTGCCCGCTGAATTGAGTCAATTATTTATGGATGCTCCGAGAAGTGCTGATTATATTGAGGAACCCAATAAGCCCAAACGAGACTGATCGGCGGGTCAGCTAAGGTTAAAATTAAAGTCCCGAAATATTGACAAATGTTTCCGTCATATAGACCTTGATATTACCTTACTTTAAAGGATATTTGTTTAGATAAACCAAGTGAGTAATTTTTCCCCTTATAAATTACTTCAATTTAACACCTAAAGGCAATGCCAGTATTGAACAAACACCTCACCCGGATAGCATTATTGATGCTTACTTTAGTTTTTATAGGTCCTGTTGCCAAAGCGCAAAGCGATAAAATTGAAGGATTATGGTACAATGCCGAAAAGACCGGCAAAGTTGAGATCACTAAAGACGCCGCCGGTAAATTTAACGGTAAGGTGGTATGGCTCAAGGAACCCTTGAAAAACGGCAAGCCCAAATTGGATGAGTTAAATGCTGACGAAAAACTACGCAGTCGCCCGCGCCTGGGTTTACCGGTGCTTAATGGCTTTGTAAAAGATGGTGAGGATAAATATACCGGTGGAACCATTTATGACCCGCTTAATGGCAAAACCTATTCCTGTAAAATTACTTATAAGGGTAAAACACTGGATATCCGCGGATATATCGGTATCTCGCTTTTCGGGCGTACTACTACCTGGACGCGTGTTGAATAATCCAATAAAATTAATCTGTTAAAATATAAGCATGAGCTAATGGATGCTAAAAGAAATATAAAAAAGGTTGCAGTGCTTGGTTCGGGGGTAATGGGAAGCCGTATTGCCTGTCATTTCGCCAACATTGGCGTTCAGGTATTGCTACTGGATATTGTACCTAAGGATGCTGCGGCAGATAAAAAAAGCCGGAATAAAATAGTGGACGATGCGCTGGCTTTCGCGCTGAAATCTAATCCTTCGCCTATCTATCTTAAATCCTTCGCCAATCGTATTACAACTGGCAACTTTGAGGATGATATGCCTAAAATAGCAGAGTGTGACTGGGTAATTGAAGTAGTGATTGAACGGCTCGATATTAAGCAAAAGGTATTTGAAACAGTGGAGAAATACCGGAAGGCCGGAACGCTTATCACGTCAAATACATCCGGCATACCTATTCACTTAATGACCGAAGGGCGCAGCGAAGATTTCAAGCAGCACTTTTGTGGCACCCATTTTTTTAACCCGCCGCGCTATTTAAAATTGTTGGAAATAATCCCTACAAAAAACACCTTAAAAGCTGTGACAGATTTTTTGGTGGAATATGGCGATAAATATTTAGGAAAAACTACTGTGCTGGCAAAAGATACCCCGGCATTTATCGGTAATCGCATCGGTGTTTTCAGCATCATGAGCCTGTTGCATTACGTGGACAAAACGGGGATGACAGTGGAGGAGGTTGATAAATTAACCGGGCCGGTTATCGGTCATCCCAAATCGGCAACCTTCCGTACAACTGATGTGGTTGGCCTGGATACGATGGTGCATGTTGCAAACGGGCTCAGTGAAAATGCGCCCAATGATGAAGCGAAGGATCTGTTTGCTATCCCTGAATTTGTAAACGGGATGGTAAAAAACAACTGGCTGGGCAGCAAAACTAACCAGGGCTTTTATAAAAAAGAAAAAGTTGATGGTAAGAGCGAGTTTTACGCGCTCGATTTGAAAACACTGGAATACAAACCTTCGCAAAAGGTGAAATTTGCATCGCTGGAAACGACAAAAGCTGTTGACAGCTTAACCGAACGGCTTAAAATTTTATTCGCCGCCAAAGATAAGGCGGGCGATTTTTATCGCGCCACCTTTTACCAGCTTTTTGCCTATTCCAGTAACCGCATCCCAGAAATCTCTGATGAACTGTATAAAATAGATGCTGCCATGAATGCCGGCTTTGGCTGGGAAATGGGCCCTTTTGAAAAATGGGATGCGCTGGGTGTTGAAAGCACGATAAAGGAGATGGAAGCATCCGGAAACAAGCCCGCCCAGTGGGTGTATGATATGGTTGGCGCAGGTGCAGAAAGCTTTTATAAAATAGAAGATGGTAAGTGCCTGTACTATGATATTCCATCAAAAAGCTATAAAGTTATCCCGGGCACGGAGGATTATATCCTGCTAAGCAATATCCGCGCATCAAATACCATTTGGAAAAATAGCGGCACTACCATAACCGATATTGGCGACGGGGTACTTAACCTGGAGTTCCATACCAAAATGAATACTATTGGCGGCGAAGTTATTGAAGGCATTAATAAAGCCATCACGCTTGCCGAAACCAATTATAAGGGCCTGGTTATTTCGAACGAAGGTGCCAATTTTAGCGCAGGTGCCAATGTCGGGATGATTTTTATGATGGCGGTTGAACAGGACTTTGATGAACTAAATATGGTGATCAAAGCTTTTCAAAATACCATGATGCGGGTGCGGTATTCGTCTATTCCGGTGGTGGTAGCTCCACATCAAATGGCTTTAGGCGGTGGCTGCGAAATATGCCTGCATGCTGATAAAGTAGTGGCACATGCCGAACTGTATATGGGCCTGGTTGAGTTTGGCGTAGGACTGATCCCCGGCGGCGGCGGAACAAAAGAATTCGCTTTGCGGTTATCAGATGAATTACAGGAAGGCGATATCGAGCTCAATAATTTCAGGGAACGATTTTTAACCATTGGCCAGGCAAAGGTTTCTACCTCGGCTTACGAGGCTTTTGAGTTGGGCTATCTAAAAAAAGGCAGGGATGTGGTTGTGATGTCTCAAAACAGGCTGTTAGCCGAAGCAAAACAATACTGCCTGCAGTTGGCTGATGATGGGTATGTTCAACCCGTGCAAAGAAAAGATATAAGAGTGTTAGGCAAGCAGGCACTGGGTTTAGGCTACATAGGCGCCAACTCTATGTATAGCGGTAATTATATCAGTGAGCACGACGTTAAAATATCACAGAAACTGGCTTATGTGCTTTCGGGCGGTGATCTTTCTCAACCCTCATTAGTTAGCGAAGAATATTTGCTGGGTTTGGAAAGAGAGGCATTTGTTTCGCTTTGTGCCGAACGAAAAACACTGGAACGCATACAATCCATTTTAACAGGTGGGAAAGTATTAAGAAATTGAATTTATAGCATATAAACTCTAAATAAATGAATGCATATATAGTAGCTGCAAGCCGCAGCGCTGTTGGGAAAGCAAACAGGGGTGGGTTCAGGTTTACGCGTCCGGATACGCTTGCTTCAGATGTGATCCAACATTTGCTGTCGACTGTGCCCAATGTGGACAAAGAACAGATAGAGGATGTAATTGTAGGTAATGCTACACCGGAAGCCGAGCAGGGCTTAAATGTGGGGCGGTTAATATCGTTATTGGCATTAGATATTGATAAGGTGCCGGGAATGACCGTAAACCGTTATTGTGCGTCCGGCCTGGAAACCATTGCCATCGCCTCAGCAAAAATTCATAGCGGCATAGCCGATTGTATTATTGCGGGCGGGGTGGAAAGTATGAGCCTGTTGCCCATGGGGGGCTGGCGAATTGTACCTAACTTAGATGTCGCTATTGCTCACCCCGACCATTACTGGGGCATGGGTTTAACTGCCGAAGCGGTTGCGAAAGAATACCATATCAATCGCGATGAACAGGATCAATTTTCTTATAATTCTCATCAAAAGGCGATTAACGCTATTAAAGAGGGGAAATTTAAGGATGAAATTGTGCCGGTAAACGTGGTAGAAACCTATGTAGACGATAGCGGCAAAAAAAAGAACAGGGAATTCACAGTGGATACTGATGAAGGACCGCGGGCCGATACTTCCATAGATGCCCTATCAAAACTTAAACCCGTATTTGACGCTAAAGGCGTGGTTACCGCCGGCAATTCATCGCAAACAAGCGATGGAGCAGCCTTTGTGATGGTTGTAAGTGAACGTTTTTTGAAAGCGAACAACCTTAAACCTATCGCGCGCCTGGTTAATTACGCAGTTGTAGGCGTTCCCCCACGTATCATGGGCATAGGTCCGTTGTTTGCCATACCTAAAGTTTTAAAAATGGCCGGGATGAAACAGCAGGACATAGATTTGATTGAGCTTAATGAGGCCTTTGCCTCACAATCGCTGGCTGTTATCAAGGGTTTGGAGCTGAACCCGGATGTAGTTAATGTAAACGGTGGCGCCATTGCGTTGGGTCACCCGTTGGGTTGTACAGGCACCAAACTTTCTGTACAGCTTTTTAATGAATTGAAACGAAGAGATAAAAAATATGGTATGGTTACCATGTGCGTAGGCACTGGCCAGGGGGCAGCAGGCATTTTTGAATTACTATAACATCAGTTAAGTACAAGGTTTTACATAATTAATATAGTTGCACATGGGAATAGGGACACGATTGTTTGATTGCATGGCAGCGCAGGCAAAAGAGCCCCGTGCCGACCTGTTAAATGCTAAAGTAAATGGTGTATGGAAATCATATACTACAGCAGAAGTGCATGACCTGGTTAATCAATTATCCGCCGCTTTGTTAAATATGGGTGTAACCGCTGGTGACGGCACAACCGAAGGCAGGGATAAGATCGGGCTCATCAGCAGCGGCAGACCGGAATGGCTGATAGTTGATCTTGCCGTACAGCAAATTGGCGCCGTGTTGGTACCGTTGTATCCTAATACCAGCAACAAAGAGATTGAGCAAATATTAATTGAGGCTGAAGTTAAGTTCCTGTTTGTCAGTAATCAGGAATTATACGATAAAGTACAACAGGCACGGGCTGATGTACCCTCTTTAAAGGATGTTTTTGCCTTGGATATTATTGCTGATTGTACCAATTGGAGCGAATTATTGAAACCGATCAGGGAAGAAGATCGTCAAAATATAACCGCGATAAGCAGCACCATTAAAGAAGATGATGTTACTACGATCATCTATACCTCTGGTACAACCGGCAGACCCAAAGGCGTGATGTTAACGCATAAAAATATTTTGAGTAATGCCATGGCATCCAGCGATGTGCTTAATCAAATCCCTTTAGCCGAAAAACGGGCGCTAAGCTTCCTGCCAATGAACCACATTTTCGAAAAAATGTGTACCTATATCTACCTTTTTAATGGTTTCTCTATTTATTATGCCGAGAGCATGGATACCATTGGGCCCAATCTGAAAGAAGTAAAGCCTTACATTTTTACTTCTGTTCCGCGTTTGCTTGAAAAGGTATTTGAGAAAATAATGATTGAAGGGCAAAAGCTAACCGGTATAAAAAGGAAGATATTTTTATGGTCGATAAAGATTGCGGATCAGTTTGAAATTCATCATCAGAGTATAGGCTATAAACTCAAACTGGCTATTGCTGACAAACTGGTTTACAGCAAATGGCGCAATGCGATAGGCGGCAATGTAAAAGCAATAGTTGTAGGGAGTTCAGCAACCCCCATAAGGCTTGAAAGGATCTTCACGGCTGCTGATATAGTCATTTTGGAGGGTTATGGACTAACCGAAACATCGCCGGTAATTGCCGTTAATCAGTATGATAAAAATAAAAGAAAATTTGGTACGGTTGGGCCGTTGTTAGCCGGTGTGCAGGTGAAAATTGCTGATGACGGCGAAATACTTTGCAAGGGCCCTAACGTTATGGTTGGGTATTATAAAAATCCTGCGCTTACTGCAGAAGTGATAAAAGATGACTGGTTCCATACCGGTGATATTGGGGAGTTGGACAAGGATTCGTTCCTGAAGATCACTGACCGGAAAAAAGAGATATTTAAAACATCTGGTGGTAAATATGTAGCACCATTGCCTATTGAAAATAAAATGAAAGAAAATCATTTTATTGAACAAATGATGGTGATAGGAGCGGATAAAAAGTTTGTTTCGGCTCTAATTGTGCCTTCATACACCAATTTAAAACCCTGGTGCAAAGAAAATGATATAACTTATACCAGTAACGAGCAGATTATTAAAGATAAACGTGTTATTGACCTCTACCAGTCAATTATAGATGGTTTTAACCCGGAGTTTAACCATGTAGAACAGGTAAAAAAAATCAAGTTGCTACCGGATGAATGGACCATTGAAAGCGGCGAACTTACGCCTACCGGCAAAATGAAACGAAAAATAATTACCGAAAAATATAATGCTGAAATTGAAAGCATATATGCCGAAGAATTCAACTTCAACCCGGCTAATTAAAAAATAAGATGAGCACATTTCAATTAACGGTAAACGAAAGACTGGCGGTGATTGCATTGGATAGAGGGCGTTCAAACCCTATCAATCATCAAATGATCAAAGATTTGGCATCCCGGATAAAAGAACTGGAGATGGATGATAGCATTGGCGGGGTGATTATAACCGGGAAAGAAGGCTTTTTTTCTTCGGGTATTGACCTGATTGAAGCTTATGATTATAATGAAGATCAAACCCGTGAGTTTTGGACCGATTTTTTAACATTGCAAGCCATTCTGGCTTCGTTTAAAAAGCCTTTAGTTGCCGCCGTAAGCGGCCATAGCCCTGCCGGTGGATGTATAATGGCCATTTGTTGTGATTACAGGGTGATGGCCGAAGGGGAGTTTATTATCGGGTTGAATGAAGTTCCGGTTGGTATTATTGTGCCCGATTTTGTTTTTAGCCTATATGCCTTTTGGCTGGGTGAGCATAAAGCTTACCAGGCTTTGCTGGAAGGCAAGCTTTTTACAGTAAATGAAGCATGTGCTGTCGGGTTGATAGATGAGGTAGCTACGCCTGAAAACTTATTGGCTGCTGCGGAGAAAAGGATAAGAAGTTATATGAAACTAAATCCAACTACTTGGAGCCAAAGTAAATTAAACCTGCGGAGCGAATTGTTAGGTAAAATGACAGCCGACCAAACCCCGGTTTTGCAAAGTATGCTTAAACAATGGTGGGCACCCGCAACGCGTCAGGGTTTACAATTGATGATCCAGAATTTAAAATCAAAAAACACACCTGCTGCTAATTGATTATCATGAGCGATCCAAATAAAAATACTAAGGGCCTGTTAAAAGATGATGCTTTAAAAGGGAAGACCATTATTATAACCGGTGGTGGTACGGGCCTGGGCCGTTCAATGGGAACCTATTTTTTAACGTTAGGGGCCAACCTGGTAATCACCAGCCGTAAACTGGATGTACTTGAACAGGCCGCCAAAGAAATGGAAGCCGAAACCGGCGGCAAAGTATTAGCAGTTGCCTGTGACGTTAGAAAATATGATGAGGTTGAAAAAATGCTGCAACAATCAGCCGCAACTTTTGGGCGTGTGGATGTACTGCTGAATAATGCAGCCGGCAATTTTATTTCTCCCACAGAAAGGTTATCTGCAAATGCGTTTTCGACTGTAATTGATATTGTTTTAAAGGGCTCTGCTAATTGTTCATTGGCTTTAGGTAAATATTGGATAGCTGAAAAAATACCGGGTAATATTTTAAACATTATTACTACCTACGCTTTTACCGGTTCGGCCTATGTGGTACCATCGGCGTGTGCAAAAGGTGGTGTGCTGGCCATGACACGATCATTGGCGGTAGAGTGGGGCAGGCATGGCATCCGCAGCAACGCTATAGCTCCCGGACCGTTTCCAACAAAAGGCGCCTGGGATCGTTTGTTGCCCGGCGATATGGCTCAAAAATTCGATTTTAAAAATCGCGTACCGCTAAAACGGGTAGGCGAGCACCAGGAACTGGCCAACCTGGCGGCGTTCCTGGTATCCGACTTCTCGGGCTATATCAACGGCGAAGTGATTACTATTGACGGTGGCGAATGGTTACAGGGTGCTGGTCAGTTCAACGCTTTGGAAATGATACCACCCGCCATGTGGGATACTATTGAACAGGCAACCCGCAACGCAAAAACCTGATGTTTCAGGGCAAACGCTTTTAAAAAAATCAGAATCAAATAACTGTTGATTGGCCTAAAATCGAAAATCAGCGTTAAATTAGTTTAGGCAAAAGGAATATTTGCACAAATAGCGATGGGTTTCAAACCCATCGCTATGAAAAAGCCGTTTTCCCGATGTTATAACCGTTTATCGTTAAACGTTAAAACGGAAATGCATAATGTCGCCATCTTGCACAATATAGGTTTTGCCTTCAACTCCCAGCTTACCGTTCTCTTTTATAGCAGCTTCTGAACCATTGAATTTTACAAAATCATCGTATTTGATCACTTCGGCACGGATAAAACCTTTTTCAAAGTCGGTATGGATAACGCCTGCCGCTTGCGGAGCTGTAAAGCCTTTGGTGATGGTCCATGCACGCACTTCCTGTACACCTGCCGTAAAGTAAGTAGCCAGGTTAAGTAGCTTGTAAGCGGCTTTGATCAGCTTGTTAACTCCTGATTCCGCTAAACCTAAATCATCCAAAAACATTTGGCGTTCTTCATACGATTCCAATTCGGCTATTTCAGCCTCTATTTGAGCCGATATAACCAGCACTTCCGCATTCTCATCTTTTACAGCTTCCCGCACTTTGTCGACATAAGCATTGCCGGTGTTTACAGCCGCCTCGTCAACATTACATACATATAATACCGGTTTGGCGGTAAGCAGCCACAAATCGGCTATATATTCTTTGTCCTCTTCCTCAACCGGCGCCGTACGTGCAGATTTGCCGGTTAGTAAGTGTTGTTTGTATACGGTAAGTACATCAAAGGTTTTTTTAGCTTCTTTATCTCCACCGGTCTTAGCCATTTTTTCAACCTTTTGAATCTTCTTTTCTATCGAATCAAGGTCCTTTAACTGTAGCTCTGTATCAATAATTTCTTTGTCGCGTATCGGGTCAACACTACCGTCAACGTGAATTACATTATCATTATCAAAGCAACGCAGTACGTGTAATATGGCATTGGTTGCGCGGATATTGCCTAAAAACTGGTTGCCTAAACCTTCGCCTTTGCTGGCGCCTTTAACCAGCCCGGCAATGTCTACGATCTCGATAACGTTTGGCACCACATTTTTGGGTACTACAATTTCCGTTAATTTGGTTAACCGCTCATCCGGAACGGTAATTACACCCACATTGGGTTCTATAGTACAAAACGGAAAGTTGGCAGCCTGTGCCTTCGCGTTTGATAAGCAATTAAAAAGAGTTGATTTACCCACATTCGGCAAACCTACTATACCACATTGTAAACCCATTTGGCCCCCTCTAAATCTCCCCCTGTAGGGGAGACTTTTTGATTAGTTTGTTAATAAATAGTTAATTTAAAGCCCTCCCTACCGGGGAGGGTTGGGTGGGGCTTTAAGCCCGCAAAGATAACAGAAAATACTACGGGATAATTTGAAAAAATAAACGACTTTTGCCAAAGATAGAAATGGACAAAAAGAGATCACTAAATATGTAAACAAGAGGGCATTATATGGAAGAAATAGTTGAGCAAATAGAATTGTTACTGGAGCAGGATAGTACTCCGCAACTTAAAAAATATCTTAACAGCCTCAACATATCCGATGTTGCAGAACTGATAGATGAACTTCCTGAACATGGCCCTAAATTTATTGAAACTTTATCGCTCAACCGGGCGGTGAACGTTTTCCGTATCCTTGAGTTTCCTACGCAGGAGCGGATCATCAAAAAACTTTCGGGAGAAAGAATAGCCGCGTTAATTAATGAGCTACCGCCGGATGATCGTACTTCGCTATTCAGCGAAATGCATGGTGATACAGTTAATTCGCTGATATTGCACCTCTCTCCGGATGACAGAAAAGAAGCTTTATCATTATTAGGATATAAAGAAGACAGTGTTGGGCGGCTAATGACGCCGGATTATATTGTTGTAAAGAAAACCTGGGATGTTACCCGTGTTCTTTCTCACATTCGCCGGTATGGTAAAAATTCAGAAACTATTGATGTAATTTATGTAGTTGATGAGCATGGCGTACTGCTGGATGATATCAGGATACGTGAAATTTTATTGGTTAAGCCTGAAACCAAGGTGAGCGACCTGATGGATGGTCGTCTCATTTCGCTTAACGTAACCGACCCGCAGGAAGAGGTTATCAATGTATTCAGAATGAATAACCGTGTGGCGCTGCCGGTTACTGACGATGCCAATATACTACTGGGCATTGTTACGGTAGATGACATTTTATGGATAGCCAACGAAGAATATACCGAAGACATACAAAAAATTGGTGGTACCGAGGCTTTGGATGAACCTTATTTGGATATTAATTTATTCAGATTAGTAAGAAAAAGGGTAGGATGGCTTATTATTCTTTTTTTAAGCGAAATGCTAACGTCGAGCGCTATGCAGTATTTTAATGATGAGATAGCTGTGGTGATACAGTTGACATTTTTTATCCCGTTAATTATGTCGAGTGGGGGGAATAGCGGCTCTCAGGCATCAACCTTAATTATACAGGCTATGGCATTAGGGGAAGTTACTATCGCCGATTGGTGGCGGGTTATGCGCCGCGAGTTACTTTCGGGGTTAATGCTGGGTGTAATATTGGGCATTATCGGGTTTTTCCGGATATATTTCTGGAGTTTGTTCAGTAATATTTACGGGGCATATTCGCTTTTGGTGGCATTTACGGTAGGTTTTTCATTAATAGGTATTGTATTGTGGGGATCGCTGGCAGGATCAATGCTGCCGATAATAATGAAAAAGCTAAAATTAGACCCTGCAACATCGTCTGCACCGTTTGTAGCTACTTTGGTGGACGTAACCGGGCTGATCATTTACTTTAGTATGGCATCAGTTGTTATGTATGATGTTTTACATAAAAACATCCATCATTGACCTATCCCGAAATAAGCAGGCGTGGTAATTTTGCATTTATGTATTAGAAATATTCATATTTGTTATGATAGGCTCTGCTTTTGGTCATTAAAATATAAAGCACAAAACCCCGCTTTCGCGGGGCTTTGTTATTGGATTTAAAATTAGTTTTAGTTTTTTAGATCTCGAATGAGAAATCTTCATCAGCGGTTTTAGTCGCTTCCGGGGCATCGCTGTATTCGTAGCGTTTTTCTACAACCTCCTGGTGTTCTTTGATGTAATCAATGGTACCCATCAGGCCTTCGGCAAATTTTTCAAAATCTTCTTTGTATAGAAATATTTTGTGTTTAATAAAAACCCCATCCTCCAGGCGTTTTTTACTTTCTGTAATAGTAACGTAATAATCGTTTGACCGTGTTGCCTTTACATCAAAAAAATAAGTCCTTTTACCTGCTCTTACCTTCTTTGAAAAAACTTCTTCGCGCTCTCTATTTTCAAAATCTCCCATGTTTATTAGTGTTGTAGTTTAGTTTGATCGGCATAAATATAAATAAATTTTCAAATCACAAGTATTAAAACGAATATTATTAAACTTTTTTGAACAATTTATTTAATTTATAGTAATTATTTTCAATATCAAACGCTCTCTTCCTCTTCAAGTAGCTGCTTTTCATATAGTTCGAAATATGTATTTTTTTGCTGCATCAAATACTCGTGGGTGCCTTGTTCAATAATTTCGCCGTTATCCATCACCAATATTTTATCTGCGTTTTTTATGGTGGAGATACGGTGAGCAATAATAATACTTGTTTTACCCAGCATAATATTACCCAGATTATTTAATATTTCTTCTTCTGTACGGGTGTCAACTGCCGAAAGGCAATCGTCAAAAACCATTATTTGCGGCTGTTTAACAATGGCTCTTGCTATAGATACCCGTTGCTTTTGCCCGCCTGATAGCGTAATTCCCCGCTCGCCGATCAAGGTTTCAAAACCCTTCTCCAGCTCGATAATGTTGGTATAAACAGCAGCGTTCTTGGCGGCTTGTTCCACCATAGGCATATCCAGCACATCGGCGCTAAAAGCAATATTATTGGCAATGGTATCTGAAAACAAGAAAACATCCTGCGGTACAACGCCAATTTGTGAGCGGTAGCTTTCTAAATTCAATTCTTTTATTGGAACATCGTCTATAGAAATTTCGCCACCCGTGGTATCATACATCCGCATCAACAAATTGGCTATAGTTGATTTGCCCGAACCCGTACGCCCGATTATAGCCACCAACTCGCCTGGTTTAGCTGTAAATGACACATTTTTTAACGCTTGTATGCCGGTATCGGGGTATATAAAAGATACATTATCGAATTTGATATTCCCTTCTACTATCCGGCCGGGCACATTGGGTGATATGATCTCGGGCTGCTGGTGCAAAAATTCGTTAATGCGTTTTTGCGATGCTGCAGCGCGTTGAATTAATGAAGTAACCCATCCCAAAGCGATCACCGGGAAAGTAAGCTGGTTTAGATAAACTAAAAACTCTGCAATGTTACCGGCGGTTATTGTGCCTTTCATTACCTCGATGCCACCAATATAAATGGTGATAATATTGCTTAACCCAACTAATAATAACATTAATGGGTAAAAAGATGCCTGTACTTTTACCAGGGCCATGGAGTGTGTTTTATAATCTTCGCTTTCGGTAGCGAAGTTTTTGCGGGCATGGCTTTCACGCACATAGGATTTGATGATCCGTATTCCTGAAAAATTTTCCTGTACAAAGCTGGATAAGGCTGATAAGCGCTCCTGTATTTTTTCGCTGCGAAAATTGATGGTGTTATTTACATAATAAATAATGCCCGCTAAAATGGGTAACGGTAATACCGACCAAATTGCCAGCCGCACATTTACAGTAAGCATGGCATAAATAACCAATACAAAAAGTACTACCGTATTTATGGTATACATAATGCCCGGGCCGAGGTACATGCGCACCCTGCTTACGTCTTCAGTAGCGCGGTTCATTAGATCGCCGGTATTGTGGCGGCGATAAAAGGCAAGCGATAAAACCTGGTAATGATTATATATTTCGTTTTTCAGATCGTACTCAATATGGCGCGACATTAAGATGATGGTTTGTCGCATAAAAAACAGGAATAGCCCCCGTATCAGTGATAGTATTAAAACCAATATGCCAAATAGTAGCAGGCTTGATCCAAATATCTCATAAATAACCTGTTGACGGTTAAAGCCCTCAAAAAGCTGGTAAATGCCAATATTTTCGGTAACCAAATTAAACGCTATGCGGATAACCTGGGCAGGCAGCACACTAAAAATGTTAGATATAATGACAAACAGCACACCCGGAATAAGTCGCCAGCGATACTTATAGAAGAATTTATTGAGGTAAGCGAGGTCTTTCATGTAGTTAGTTGGGAAGTCCGCAAGTCGGAAAGTGCGGAAGATCAAAAGTAAGGTAATGAGATTGATTTTTCAAGATGTAAAAATTACAAAGTGTTCCAATCGGATTTACTTCTAATTATATATTTATGCATTAATTTAGCACTTTTTGCTGACAAGAAGCCACGCATTTGAGATGGTTTAAGCTTTTTTTCTTCCACTTCGAATACTATAATCTCAATTTGTTTGCCCACAAGATTATCAGGTAAAGTTATGGTTAAACTTTTCTGGTCTGATTTTAAGATAGCGCGCATCATATATTACAAACAAATATAAATCATATCATTCACTAACTCAATAATCCACTAATTCATTAATTCAATAATTAATAGTTTGCGACAATAAAAAAAACATCTACTTTTGTTGCAAGCCTGAAAACGTTACATGCCTGCTAATAGTTCTACCGAATCCATATTTAACCAACTCGAATCTTTCGGCCATAAAAAAGTTGTGTTTTGTAGCGACCCGGATTCCGGATTAAAAGCCATTATAGCAATTCATGATACTACATTGGGCCCTGCCCTGGGTGGCACACGTATGTGGGCCTATAAAACCGAGCAGGATGCGCTGGAAGATGTGCTGCGTTTATCAAAAAGCATGACTTATAAAGCTGCCATATCCGGCCTTAACCTGGGTGGCGGCAAGGCAGTTATTATTGGCGACTCGCGTAAAGATAAAACTGAAGCTTTGATGCGTAAATTCGGCAGGTTCATCAAAAACCTGAATGGTGAATTCATTACCGCCGAAGACGTTGGCACCAACCCGCGTGATATGGAATACATCCGTATGGAAACAACGCATGTTACCGGCGTACCCGAAACAATGGGCGGTAGCGGTGATCCGTCGCCAATTACTGCTTTGGGTGTTTTTATGGGTATTAAAGCGTGTGTAAAAGAATTGTATGGTAGTGATACGCTTACCGGCAAATCTGTAATAGTGCAAGGCATAGGGCATGTGGGCGAAAACCTGGTTAAATTGCTGCGCGACGAGAATGCAAAGGTGTATGTGAGCGATATTAACGAAGAGCGGACAGGACAGGTATCAAAAAAATATGGCGCGGAAGCGGTATCAAATAATAATATTTTTGATATTGACGCCGATATTTATTCGCCATGTGCATTAGGAGCAACCGTTAACACTTATACTATTAATAAGTTGAAGTGCGCTATTATTGCAGGCTCGGCCAATAACCAGTTAGAGGACGAAAACATACACGGGCAAATGTTGTTAGACAAAGGCATTTTATTTGCGCCTGATTATGTAATCAATGCAGGCGGCATAATTAATTGCTACTCGGAGTTGATGGGCTTTAGTAAAAAACGAACGCTGCAGTTGACCGAAAATATTTACGAGGCGACGCGTAATGTATTAAAGTTGTCTAAAGCAGAAAACATTTCTACCATACAAGCTGCCAATAAAATTGCTGAAAACAGGATAGCATCTATAAAAAAAGTGAAATCAACCTATTAAATAATTTATTAAAAACATCCGCCAATTGGTGGACAAATCGTTCTTACCATCATGTTAAACAGAAGGCACCTACGGGTAAAAGTACTACAGGCATTATATGCCTACCATCAATCAGCTACGCGCGACATTACTCAACAGGAAAAGAACCTGTTGCAAAGTATTGATAAGGTATATGAAATGTATATCTGGATGCTTTCGTTGATTTCAGAAATAGTGGGTTATGCCCAAACAGATGCCACTGACAGGGCGCATAAACACCTGCCAACGGCAGAGGATTTGAATGCCGACCTTAAGATACTTACCAACCGGTTTGTAGTAACTTTAAACCAAAATAAGGAGTTCTTAGCTTCGTTAAAAAAATATAAAGTATCCTGGGACTTTGAGCCCGAATTGGTGAAAACCCTCTTTTCACTACTTAAAAACTCGCCGGAGTATACAGAATATCTTCAAAAAACCGGCGATACCATACATACCGACAAGGATATCATCAAGTTTATTTTCAAAAAAATAATTTTAAAATCATCATTGGCCGAACAGGTTTTTGAAGATAAATTTATTTTTTGGCCGGTAGATAAGGATGTGTTGCAGGCTTTAATTGCAAAAACATTTAAAAACTTTGCCTTTGATGACCCTGCACAAAACAAGCTGGCAGAGGTAACCGGAAATTGGGTAGAAGACAGGGAATTTATTACCGACCTTTTCAAAAACACCATAAGGTATGATAAAGAATACCAGGAAATGATTGGTGTTAAAACCCAAAACTGGGAGCCGGAACGTATTGCGATGATGGATACTTTATTAATGAAAATGGCTTTGGCCGAGTTCATTAAGTTTAATTCTATACCGGTTAAAGTAACCATTAACGAATATTTGGAAATATCTAAAGAGTTTAGCACACCAAAAAGTAATTCGTTTATAAACGGTATATTAGACAAAATTTTATTTGAACTGAAAAGCGAGAATAAAATAAACAAAACCGGCAGAGGATTAATAGAATAACCTATATGAAAAAACTGATTTTAAGCTTAATTACTGCAAGCGTGTTAATGGCTTGCAATCAACCTGCTAAAACAACCACCGACCAGGCAACTGCCACTACTGCGAATGCTGCAAACGCCCCGGTTATGAAGTTTGAATTTGAAAGCCATGATTTTGGCAAGATAAAACAGGGTGATAAAACGAGTTATCAATTTAAATTTACCAATACCGGTAAATCGCCGTTGATCATCACCAATGCCGTAGCCTCATGCGGATGTACCACACCCGATTGGCCCAAAACACCCTTGCAACCCGGCGAAAGCGGAAAAATAAACGTGGTTTTTAACAGCGCCGGTAAAAGTGGTTTACAGGACAAACTAATAACCATTACAGCCAATACCAACCCTGCACAAAATATGGTGCATTTAATTGGTGAAGTACTTACAAAATAATAAATTAAAAAATGATAGCAACAATTTTTCTACAGGCTGCAGGCGGCTTTGACCCGAAACAATTAATAATGTTTGGTTTAATAGCCCTGGTATTTTATTTCTTTATGATACGGCCGCAAATAAAAAAACAAAAAGATCAAAAAAACTTTGTTAGCGAATTGAAAAAAGGCGACAGGGTTATAACTACTTCAGGTGCACATGGCAAAATAGTTGAAGTAGCGGATACCACTTTTGTTATTGAAGGCGAAAGCGGTCATAAAACCCGTTATGATAAGTCGGCCATTTCGTTAGACGCATCAAAAGCATTAAATACGCCTCCGGCAACAGCTAAATAGTAGCTAAAGCTTAAAAAGGTAAAAGGAGAAAGGTAAAGGGTAGATCCTGTTTACCTTTCTCCTTTTACGTTTTAACCTTTTATCTTTACAAAATGGCGATCATAAAATTATCTGTAACGGAAAGAAGGCGGGTGTCGGCATTTTTTACCTGCATTGTATTGGCTGCCTTCGCATGGATAATTGTTACGCTTTCAAATACCTATAACTATACGGTAAGACAGGTCTTGAATTTCAAAAATGTCCCCCAGAAGCGGGCGTTTCACTCCCTGCAACCTGATACCGTGAATACCACTGTAAAAGGTACTGGCTGGCAAATGCTGTTTTCAAAAATGAAGTCTGAAAACAAAGTTGTTAAAGTTGATCTGAGCACATTAGAAAGAGAAAATTATGTTGTACTAAGCTCGCAGTTACCGGAAATAAATGACACCCGCGACGCAAACAGCAAAATAACTTCTTTTACTCCGGATACCTTATACTTTGATTTTTCAAACCGCAGCATAAAAAGAGTGCCTGTGCAGTTATTAATGTCGGTAAAATACCAGCGCCAGTATGCGCAGTCAGATAATGTTACCCTAAAGCCGGCGTATGTTACCCTTAGCGGTCCAAGCGCTGTTATTGATAAGATATCGGCATGGAAAACAGACTCACTCACCTTGAAAGATGTGGATGAAACTATTAGTTCGCATTTGAATTTAGAACAACCCAAAGAGGGAAATATAAGTATCTATCCCAAAAATGTGGAAGTTACCGTACCTGTTAATGAGTTTACAGAAAAAACGATTGAGGTACCTGTAAAGCTGGTCAATAACTACAACTATTTTAATGTAAAGGTGTTTCCTCAAAAAGTTAAGGTAACTTTCACTACTTCATTAAATAAATATGCCGATATCGATGAAGATCTTTTTGAGGCCGAAGCTGATTTGGATATGTGGAAAAAACATAGTTATACCGTATTACCGGTAATGCTCACCAAGTTGCCCGAGTTTTGTAAGGTGGTTAAAATAGAGCCTAAGAATATTGATTTTATCATCAAAAAATAATGCTTAAAATAGGCATCACCGGCAATATTGGCAGTGGGAAAACCACTGTAAGCAAACTGTTTGAGCTAATGGGTATACCTGTTTTTTATGCCGATGATGCGGCAAAAAATATCATGATTACTGACGCTGTGTTGGTAAAAGAAATCAGGCAAACATTCGGACCTGAATCTTATTTTGATGACGGTAGCCTAAACCGGAAGCATATTGCAGGCATAGTTTTTAATGATGAAGTGCAATTAGCTAAATTAAACGCGATAACGCATCCTGCGGTGTTTAGGGCCTTTGATAACTGGATAGCACAAATTATTGACGCACCTTACGTAGTAAAAGAGGCGGCCTTGCTTTTTGAAAGTACATCCTATAAAATGTGCGATAAATCTATCATGGTTTCGGCGCCATTGGAGATGCGTATTAAGCGGGTAATGCAGCGGGACGGTATTACCAGGACCGAAGTGGAAAGTCGTAATTCGCGCCAGTTTTCTGAAGAAAAAAAGATCGCTTTGGCTGATTATGTGATCAAAAATGATGAAACCGCATTAATCATTCCGCAGGTTTTAAAATTGCATGAGGAATTTTTAAGAGTTGCGCGTTAGGTTCCCCTCTTGAGAGGGGCAGGGGTGTATCAAACTGCGCAAATAACACCCCCCGCCATCGCACTATACAACGCGCCCCCTCTCAAGAGGGGAACTATAATAATCAACTAATGACCATTCTTGAAGATTTTATTTATTTTGACGCCAACGGTCTATACTGCAAATACGGCGATTTTTATCTCGATCCGCAGCAACCCGTTAAACAAGCAGTAATATCGCATGCCCATGCCGATCATGCGGTTAGTGGGAATACCAATATTTATTGCACGGATGCTACTGTTGCTTTTATGCAGTTGCGTTATGCCAAAAGCACAGCTAAGGTTATCAATAAGATCAATTATAATCAGCCATTTAATATTGGCGGGGTTACCATCACTTTTATTTCGGCGGGGCATATATTGGGCTCGGCACAAGTGTTGATGGAGTACCAGGGTGTTAAATACCTTTATACCGGCGATTATAAGCTACAAACGGATGCGACCTGCGAACCTATTGAATGGATAACCGCGGATGTACTGATTACGGAAAGCACTTTTGCCGACCCACAAGTTATTCACCCCGATCCGGTTGCTGAAATATTAAAGCTGAATACTATTAAGAGTAATATTTTGTTAGGCGCTTATAGCCTGGGTAAAAGCCAGCGATTGATACAAATGATAAACGAATATGCGCCGCAAAAGAAAGTGCTGGTACATCACCGTATTATGGCTATTAATGCTATTTATGAAAGGATGGGTTATTCGCCCGGCAAATACCAGGTATATGGCCGCAAACTGATGAAAACGCAGGATGAATATGTGTATATCGTTCCGCCGTTTACTTTTGACAGTTACTTTAGGGCGGTGGGGGTAAAACGTTTGTTCGCGTCCGGCTGGAAAAACTTGCAGGTAAATAACGAGGATACACTGTTTATATCCGACCATGTGGATTGGAACGATATTTTACATACCGTTAAACAGGTGCAACCAAAACAGGTATGGACGTTACATGGTAACGGCGCTCATTTGAAAAATCATTTAAGTGATACTATTTTTGTGAAAATGTTAAACTGATGGAGCTTAAGGAGGGGATAGACTATTATATAAACGAAGATGGTAATTTTGTTTTTACCGAAGCCTATCATTTAAAGCGGGGTTATTGCTGTAAAAACAAATGTTTGCATTGCCCGTGGAATTATGGCAAACCAGGTACAGGTAATGATGACTCAGGCAAAACAGAAAATTAAAAAACATATTTGCATCTTTGCAACTAATTTAGGCACATGCGGATAGAAGAAGAAATACAAAGCACTAAGTTTGAGGATAATTATCAGAAAGTGATAATCAACATCGCTTACACGGATGGCTGGCTCAATAATGTGATTCGGCCGTATTTTGAAAAGTATAATTTGACTAATCAGCAGTTTAATATTTTACGCATTTTAAGGGGACAATACCCTAAGCCTGCTACAGTAAACTTGCTGAAAGAACGGATGATCGATAAAATGTCGGATGCATCACGTATTGTGGACCGTTTGGTTCAAAAAGAGCTGGTTTCACGGTGTACCAATACCCGCGACCGTCGTGCGGTTGACGTGCGGATCAGCGAAAAAGGGCTGGAAATACTATCTAAAATGGATGCTGAATTTAAGACCAGGGATTTCCTGAAGACATGCCTCACCCCGGAAGAAGCCGGTGTTTTGAGCGACCTGCTGGATAAATTGAGAGGATAATTTGATTTCGGATTTCGGATGTTCGATTTCGGATTTAATTAAACGCACTTATTTTTTATATAGAGTTAATTTATCTATAAACCTGAAATCACGCACATTATAAGTAAAAAGTTTCATATCGGTTTCTATAGCTGTAGAAGCAATCATTGCATCAGCAAGAGCCAAGCCATGACTAAGCCTGTAGGAAAGAATCAGATTAATGGCTGTGAGGTTTATTGATGGATTAATCAATATCACACTAAACCTTTTAAGTTTTTTCTGAATAGAATGCAGATCTTTTTTGTTATTGACACCCAATAACAACTCCATTTTAGTAATAGAAGAAATTAATATATTCTCAAGACCAATATTTTGTTCGATAATTAGTCGAGTCTCGGTATGACGGTTTTGATCATGGTCAAAATAATCTATAAGAACATCCGTGTCGCAAATTATTTTTTCCTTTGCCATCCTGAATTTCTTAACTCAGCAGCGTTAAGCCCTTTTCCTGTAAAGATAGTATGCAAATCAGCTATATCAATAGTGTCATCACCTGGGATTACAGGAACGCCGTTAATAAAACTCATCTTCTCTTTTTTAGAGTTGGATTGTTCATTAACTGTAAACCCCAGGTACTTTCCCAGTTCTCTTAAGGCTTCAAGCGTTTTGTTGCTTTTATATTTAATAGTTGCTTCTTTCATTAGTTGGCTTAAACAAAAATAACTAAATTATTTTACATTGGTATTAACGTAAATAATTACAACTCACTCACAAACCCAATCAACGCAACCCCAACACCCAATAACACCGCTACCATTTTACGCACGTTAAATTTATGCCCGTCGCTTGATTCAAACAGGATGGTGGTAGAGATATGCAGAAAAATACCGATCACTACGCCCATTATCCGGTTAAAATAATGCTGCAGGTTACCAATACCACCGCTGCTTAACGCATAGCTAAAAAAATATCCGGCAGGCGCCATTATGGCAAACAGGCCTATATAGAATATGGTGCTGTTTTTGCTTTGCTTGTTAGCCAAAAAAACAGTTCCCAAAGCAAAAGCAGCCGGGATATGATGTAAAGCAATACCAAATACCAGTTGATTTTGATAGCCCTGTGCCAGCGGCATCCCCTCTAAAAAAGCATGGAGACAAAGGCTTACAATAATACCTAACGGAAAGACATAATGCCCGCCGGTTGGTTTATGCATATGCCCATGTTCGATGCCGTCAGAAAATTGCTCCAATACAATCTGGAACAGGAATCCCAGTAAAATAAATACGCCTACAAAGCTGTCATTTTCGTGATAAGCGTCGGGTATTAAATGCAACACGGTTATGCCAAACAGGTACGCCCCGCTAAAGGATAGTACCAGTTTGAGCATTTTATGGTTATCACCCTTAAATAAAAAAAACAGCTGTGCCACCAAAAAACGCGGCGGAGAATAACAGGATAATTTTCCAGGCTTGCATTAAAACTGAGGTTGTAATTTTTTAAAGATAAGTGAGATCAGCCATCCCACCAATATGCCATATAACGCGCCGCAAATCACATCAATAGGGTAATGTACGCCAACATATACCTGTGCAAAGCTGATAGACGCTGCCCATAGGGTGGCCCAAAGCAATATCCAGCGCCAGCGTTTGTAAAATATAAATATTAAAAAATAGGCCATCGCAAAATGATCTGTAGCATGGGTAGAAGGGAAACTGTAACCCGGCCCGCAACTGATGCGTTCAATATCAGTTTTGGAAGTCACTTTATCCCGGCAGGGGCGGTCTCTTTTTACCAATGGTTTAATTATGCTCGCGCTGGTAAAATCGGCAAACCCGGCTGATAACGCGATGCCCAGGATAATAATTAACCCGGCTTTTTTGTAACGATAAATACAAAAGCCGACAATGCAAACGTATAAAGGTATCCATGACCGGGCATTGCGCAGCCATGGCATTATCCAGTCGAAAAACGAATTGGCCAGGTCGTGGTTTATAAAATGAAACAGGTGCCGGTCTAATTGTAAAAGGAAATCGGGCATTTTCTAAATTAAAACATTTGTTGTTGAGCCTCAAATGTAACCAATAAATTCAGCCCAAACCAATATCACCGATGCGTTGTTAACGGTTAAATTATTTACTTTTGCAGGTACAAAAAATTTGCACATTGACATTAATAAAATCAATTTCGGGAATTAGGGGCACCATTGGCGGTGCAGCTGGTGAAGGACTAACACCTGTAGATATAGTAAAATTCACTTCTGCTTATGGCAGCTGGGCCATAAAAAGATCAGGTATTAAAAAAATAGTGATAGGCCGCGATGCCCGTATATCAGGCAATATGGTGAATAACCTGGTGATAGGTACTTTGCAGGGTTTGGGTATTGATGTGGTCGACCTGGGACTTTCTACAACACCGACAGTCGAAATTGCCGTACCGTTAGAAAAAGCGGCAGGCGGCATTATATTAACCGCCAGCCACAATCCTAAACAATGGAACGCGCTTAAACTGCTCAACGAAAAAGGCGAATTTATTAACGACGCTGATGGTAAAGAAGTATTAGAAATTGCCGAAAGCAGCGATTTTACTTATGCCGACGTAAATGATTTGGGTAAGGTAACGGTAGATGATACCTATCTGCAAAAACATATTGACCAGGTATTGGCATTGCCGTTGGTTGATGTTAAGGCTATTGTCCAGGCTGATTTTAAGATAGTAATTGATTGCGTTAACTCGACCGGTGGTATATATGTACCTGCCCTGTTGGAAGCATTGGGTGTAAAAACCGTTTATAAATTGTTTTGTGAGCCGGATGGCAATTTTCCGCATAATCCCGAGCCGCTTCCGGAGAACCTGGTAGCGTTGTCGAGAGAAGTTGTTGCCAAAAATGCCAGTTTAGGTATAGCTGTCGACCCGGATGTTGACCGCCTTTGTTTTGTAAGCGAAGATGGCAATATGTTTGGCGAAGAATATACGCTGGTTGCCGTTGCGGATTATATCTTAAAAAATACCAAAGGTAATACCGTATCCAATCTATCATCAACCCGCGCCCTGCGCGATGTTACGGAGCTGGTCGGCGGCGAATATCATGCTGCAGCCGTAGGTGAAGTGAACGTGGTGAACAAGATGAAAGAAGTTAACGCAGTAATTGGTGGTGAAGGTAACGGCGGAGTAATCTACCCTGAATTGCACTATGGCCGCGATGCCTTAGCCGGTATAGCTTTATTTTTGACTCATTTGGCCAAATTTGGCAAGCCTATTTCTGTGTTAAGAAAATCGTATCCGGGTTATTTCATATCCAAAAATAAAATAACCTTAACGCCCGAAATGGATATTGATGCCTTATTATTGAAGGTAGAAGAGAAATATAAAACACAGCCACATTCTACCATTGATGGGTTGAAAATAGAATTTGATAAACAATGGGTACATTTGCGCCGGTCAAATACCGAACCGATTATCCGTATTTATTCGGAAGGTGATTCAGAAACGGTTGCGAATAATTTGGCGAATAAGATTATTGCCGACATAAAAGAGATTTTAAATTAATGAGTGATTGAGTGAATTAGCGGATGAGTGAATGTTTTTATTATTATTCTTTTTTTAAATTTAGAAATGGAAAAAGAATTAAAAGCAGATTTCGTCGCCAAATTCAGAGATCGCACTAAAAAATTTGTTGTAGATAATATTAAATTATACCGGGTATTACCAAAAACTGAAGAAGCACGAATTGTAGGTAAACAATTGCTACGATCATCTTCATCAGTCGGCGCTAATTATAGAGCCGCTTGCAGAGCGAGATCACAAGCCGAATTCAGTTCGAAAATTTCAATAGTAATTGAAGAAGCGGATGAAAGTATTTTCTGGATGGAAGTGATGATAGATGCAGGTATATTAACACAACAAGAAATTAATAATTTGATCATAGAAGGTAACGAAATACTTAAAGTAGTATCCTCTGCCCGAAAAACGATTACAGATAAAAATAAAACATTTAATAATTAATCACTCATTCGCTAATTCACTCATCCACTCATTCAAACATTATACCCATGCGTGTTTATTTAGATAATGCTGCCACCACACCTTTAGATCCAGAAGTAATAAAAGAAATGTATAAGGTAATGGAAACCAATTTTGGTAACCCGTCATCTATACATTCGCACGGGCGCGAGGCAAGGGCGTTGATTGAGAAGGCACGTAAAACCATTGCTAATTTGCTGCATACTTCGCCTGCCGAAATATTTTTTACCAGCAGTGGTACCGAAGCCGATAATACAGCTATCCGTTGTGGTATTGTTGATCATCATATCACCCACGCCATAACTACCCGGTTAGAACATCATGCGGTATTACATACGTTTGAAGCTCTGGAAAAAGCAGGAACCATTAAACTAAGTTTTGTTAATACCGATGACAAAGGAAACGTTGATTACGCTCATTTGGAGGAATTGCTTCAAAATAATGAACGCAGCTTTGTTTCCCTAATGCATGCTAACAATGAAATAGGTACTTTAACAGATATAGAGCGGGTAGGTGATCTATGTGAACAATACAACGCTATTTTTCATTGTGATACGGTACAAACCATGGGTCACTATCCGCATGATTTGAGCAAACTGAAGGTGAATTTTTTAGTTTGTGCAGCGCATAAGCTACATGGGCCTAAAGGGGTTGGTTTTTTACATGTAAATCACAAACTTAAAATTAAGCCGTTAATATATGGTGGCTCGCAGGAACGTAATATGCGTGGGGGCACCGAAAATGTATATGGTATTGTGGGTTTAGCTAAAGCGCTTGAAATTGCCTATGCCGAAATGGAACAGCATCAGCAACACATACAAGGATTAAAAACCTATATGATGGAGCAGCTGAAAGAGCAGGTTCCGGGTGTTCAATTTAATGGCGAAACTGATCCCGATAAAAGTTTATATACGGTTTTAAATGTATCCTTCCCGGATACGGATATGGCCGATATGTTATTATTTAACCTGGACATAGCCGGTATCTCAGCCTCGGGCGGCAGCGCCTGTAGTTCGGGTACAGATATCGGTTCGCATGTGCTTACGGCTATTAGCGCGAGCGCTACCAGGCCGTCGGTTAGATTTTCTTTTTCTAAGTACAGCACGAAGGAAGAGGTTGACTATACCTTAGCTAAGATACGCGAGTTGTTCCCGGTGAATGTGTAGCCCCACCCAACCCTCCCCAGTAGGGAGGGCTTTGAATATCAATTTATTAACGCTATTGTTAAAGTCTCCTCTTCCGGGGGAGATTTAGAGGGGGCTTTCTTCCCCGTTAAATAATTTTCCTTTGGCATGATTATGGCTTTATTAATTGTACCAATTAAAAGTCAATGCCATGAAAAGTAAAAATCAAAATTCCGGAAACGGTAAACGACCACACGAAATTCCTAAAAAGCGTCAGTCCGAACAGGAAGGATCAGGATATGCAGCTCAACGCGAGCAACAACAACAAAGCGGTGGTAACGATGCTTCCTATGACGCACAAAGCGATGTTAACCCACCCAATAAAAAAGAATTTCCATCTGTTGGCCCTGCTAAAGGCGATTTTGTGAGCAGGCCCACTGGCCGTACAACAGGCAGGATGATAGGTCATGAGCCGGGAACAGAGTAATTGCTAATTCTATTAATAATTGAATTAAACCTAGGAAAAGGCTATCGGATTCGATAGCTTTTTCCGTTAAAAACAGAAGTTATGAAAAGTTATAATCAAATGCCCGGCAATAGCCGGGATTATGCTGGAAGTAATATTCCGGACAATAAAAAGCAAGATTCTAACCATGTGCAGAAAGGCCAAACTACTTCGTCAAATAATGAGGATGATCAATCAAAGAAAGGTAAGGCCATTTATATAAAAGATATGCCTGAAATTAAACCCGCAAGGCCGGGAATAATGTAAAAAGTACTAACTATTGATATAAGAAAGGGGTTGTGCAATTTGCACAACCCCTTTCTTAATTATAGGTATGTCTCTGCTAATTTTGCATCATCTTTAAAAATGCGGACAGTTCTTCTTTCATTTCACGACGATCCACTATAAAATCAAGGAAACCGTGTTCCTGCACAAATTCGGCAGTTTGAAATCCTTTAGGCAGATCTTTCTTAATGGTTTCTTTAATAACCCGTGGCCCGGCAAAGCCTATTAAAGCACCCGGTTCGGCAATATTAATATCGCCTAACATCGCGTATGATGCGGTTACACCACCCGTTGTCGGGTCGGTTAATAAAGAAATATAAGGTATTTTAGCCTGTCCCAACAAAGCCAGTTTAGCCGATGTTTTAGCCATTTGCATAAGCGAGAATGCTGCTTCCATCATACGGGCGCCGCCTGACTTAGAGATCATCAGGAACGGGACTTTATGCTCTATGCAATGATCAATGGAACGGGCGATCTTTTCGCCTACTACTGACCCCATCGAACCGCCGATAAAGTTAAAATCCATACAAGCTATTACAATATCCACCTCATTCATCTTGCCGTATGCCGAGCGTATTGCATCCTTTAACCCGGTTTTAAACTGGGTTTCGGTTAAGCGGTCGACATATTTTTTGGTATCGGTAAAATTTAACGGATCGCCTGAGGTCAGATCAGGGAACAATTCTGTAAATTCATTATTATCAAACAGAACAGAGAAATACTCTTTTGAGCCAATACGCAAGTGGAAACCGCAGTAGTGGCACACGTATTGATTTTCAACTTGCTCTGAATAGTGAAGAGGTTTTTTACATTGAGGGCATTTGTTCCAGATCCCGTCGGGGGTTTCCTTCTTTTCCTCAGTAGTCGTAATTATCCCTTTTATCTCGCGCTTAAACCAAGCCATATCTTTTTCGAACTCTTTCAATTGATTACAAAGAAACGAATTTTTGTTTAGATATGAGATTTGAGATTTGAGATATGAGAAGGTTTTTCTTTTTATTGCTGTTTCCCGTCAAAAATCTCAAATCTAATATCTCAAATCTCATATCTAAATTATAACTTCGGGGCTCAATTACAAATCAATGGATTTAAAAAATTATAAAGGTGTACTGCACGGCGACCAGGTGCAGGAACTATTTGAAGCTGCAAAAAAACATAAATTTGCCCTTCCTGCTGTAAACGTAATAGGTACTAACAGTATTAACGCTGTTATGGAAACCGCAGCCGCGGTTAAGTCGCCGGTAATTATACAGGTATCACATGGCGGTGCTCAATTTTATGCGGGCAAATCATTAGATAATTCTAAGCTGCAGGCTTGTATATTGGGCGGTATTTCTGCTGCCGAACATGTGCATTTACTGGCTGAACATTATGGTGTTGCGGTAATTATGCATACCGACCATTGTGCTAAAAAATTATTACCCTGGATAGATGGTTTATTAGATTACGGAGAGAAATTTTTTGCCCGCACAGGCAAGCCATTGTTCTCTTCACATATGTTGGATCTTTCTGAAGAGCCTATTGAAGAAAATATTGAGATATCTGCCAAATATTTGGCCCGCATGGCCAAGATGGGTATGACACTCGAAATTGAACTGGGTGTAACCGGTGGCGAAGAAGACGGTGTAGATAACAGCGATGTAGATAGCTCACGTTTATATACCCAGCCTGAAGATGTAGCTTACTCTTATGAACATTTATTAAAAGTTAGTCCGCGTTTTACCGTAGCAGCCGCTTTTGGTAATGTGCATGGGGTTTACAAACCGGGCAATGTGAAATTGCAACCGGTTATCCTGCACAACTCACAGGAGTATGTGAAGAAGAAATATAACCTTTCTGCTGAAAAGCCCATCAATTTTGTGTTCCACGGTGGATCGGGCTCAAGTCCGGAAGAAATTCGTGAAGCGATATCTTACGGCGCCATTAAAATGAATATTGATACCGATATGCAATGGGCCTATTGGGAAGGTATAAAAGATTACTATAAATCAAAAGAAGGTTATTTGCAAACCCAGATTGGTAGCCCTGATGGTGAGGATTCACCGAACAAGAAATATTATGACCCGCGTGTTTGGTTGCGCAAGGGCGAAGAAAGCTTTGTTAAAAGATTAACCCAGGCTTTTGGCGATTTGAATTGCCTGGATGTGAACAGTAAATTGTAGGTTGTTTAAGGCCAAAGGTTAAAAGGAGAAAGGTAAAAGGTGTGCAATCTCTTTACCTTTCTCTTTTTAACCTTTCACCTTTTACCTTAATAAAAGATGTCTAAAACAATAGAAGTACGAAAAGTAAGTGACCCTGCCGACCTGGAAAAGGTGTTTGCCATTCGTCGCCAGGTATTTGTTGTTGAACAAAATTGCCCGCCCGAACTGGAGTGGGAATTTGAAGATGAATCCACTCATTTTTTAGCTACTGTAAATGGGGAACCTGCCGGTGCATCACGTTGGCGCAAAACCGATAAAGGCTATAAGCTGGAACGGTTTGCCGTTTTAGAACAATTTAGGGGAGGAGTAGGGAAGGCTTTAGTACAGGCCGTTTTAGATGACCTGCCTGCCGATGCCACCTATGTTTATATGCATGCACAATTGCCTGCTGTTACTTTATATGAAAAGTTTGGATTTGAAAAAACAGGGCCGGAGTTTGAAGAAGCTGGGATAAGGCACTATAAAATGGTGAGGAAATGATTTCAGGTTGAGCCTTTATTCTAATTATCTTGCCAAATCGTTTTTACATATTTTGATTGACGTATTATTGGATCATTAGTTATAAGCGTAGCCTTTAACATAAAAGATGCAGCTGTGATTAGCCGATCATGAAGTTCAGGAATAGCCCTTATTTTAAAAGCCTCAATTACGGTTTCCGAGTCCAAAGAATGTATAACAAAATTTTTATTTTCTTCCGTTAGTTTTAAAACTGAGAATATTGAAGTATCAATTCTTAATTTTTCTGATAGATAACCAATTTCCATTAGACTAATAGCCGAAAAATACATGGTAGCTTTACCTTGTGCTACTTCATTAAAAATTGTTTTGATATTATTAGGAAGTCTGCGATTCTCAAGATATAAAACAATAGCCATTGTATCGGCCACATAATTATTCATTAGGATACAGGAGTTTGTAATTTTCAAACTCGTCTTCAAGATGAGTTAACTCATCTTGTTGTAAAGATGATAATGCGTCTGTTGAAGAGTATTGCTTTTTAGTTTTTAAAAATAAAATAAAATCCAATACTTCTTTAAGCAAATCATCGGGCAGATGTTTTGTTTCTTGCAGAATGATTTCCGGAATATTATTTATCATAAAGTAAAAATAAGATTTATTACTCAAATATCCTACCCGAATAATCCATCGCTTCCCTAAACTTAGTCATATTAAGCTCCTGTAGCGCATTGTGTGAATGCAGGTAGTCTATCAGGTTTTCGGTGGCGATGTTGCCTGTCAGGTCATCTGCGGCCATCGGGCAGCCTCCATAGCCCTTTAGTGCCGAATCAAAACGTTTGCAGCCGCTTAAATAAGCAGCCTCTATCTTTTCGCGCGATTTATCTGGTGTATTGTGCAGATGGACTCCAAACTCTGTTCCTAAAAATTGCCTTATCAAAACCGGGTATATAGCTTTTATCTGTTCTGCAGTTGCCATGCCGATGGTATCGGCCAACGCAATTGTTTTAACGCCTTCACCAACTAATTTTTCGGCCCATTGCTCTACTATTTCCACATTCCATTCATCGCCATACGGGTTGCCAAAACCCATTGACAGGTATACTAATAGCTCCTTTTGCTTGTTGTTGCACAACTCCATCATTCTTTTTACCAGTTCGAACGAGTCATTAATGGTAGTATTTGTATTCCGAAGCTGGAAAGTTTCGGATATAGAAAACGGGTAACCTAAATAAGTTATTTCATCGTGCTGGGCAGCTTCTTCTGCGCCGCGGTAATTAGCTACAATAGCCAGTAATTTTGATTTAGTGGTGCTCAAATCGAGCCTTTTTAGTACTTCAGCTGTATCCTGCATTTGTGGTATTGCCTTAGCCGAAACAAAACTCCCAAAATCTATCGTATCAAAACCCACCTGCAATAACAGGTTAATATATTCAGCTTTAATTTCGGTAGGTACAAAATCATGTAACCCCTGCATGGCATCGCGGGGACATTCAGTTAGTTTTACGGTTGATGGGTTACTCATAAAATCAAATGCGGTATAAACCTGCTTAAATTATCTGTTATTAATCCGTTCGACTCTCTTATACCCATTCCGGCAGGTTGCTGACCAACAACCCAGCTTCCTATTACCGGGAAATTACCATCAAAATTTGGTAGTTTACAAAGTTGCTGATAGATATATCCTTCGCTGCCATAATTACCTTCGGAAGAAGTTATTTCTTTTTCATTCTCCACGATACTGATGTTTGCGCCTTCGCGGGAAAGAAAAGGTTTTTTCACATAGTCTTTTAAATTGCTTCTTGTAAAGTAGGATGGGAGCAAATTTTTATGATAGGGGAATAATTGCCAAAGAACAGGCAAAATGGCTTTGTTACTTAATATCATTTTCCACGATGGCTCTACCCAACAGGTTTTTAGCGTGTCTGTTACCAGGGTTTTCCCAAAGGCTTCATTAACCATCCATTCGTAGGGATACAATTTGAATATATTACGTATGGGTTTGTCATCCAAATCAACAAAATAGTTATTGTTATTATCCCAACCGATATCTTTAATATAAATAAATGCGGTTTCCAGGCCGGCTTGCATGGCGCAGTCTTGCATGTAGGCCGTAGTGGTATAATCTTCCAGGCCGTCTCTTACACAGGTAAAGTATAAAATATTGTCGTATAGGTAATCCTTCAAATATTTCCAGTAATCAATTAGTTTTTCATGCAGGGAATTAAACTGGTCCTTAGGCTCATTAAAATCTTTCAGCCAAAACCATTGAACGATAGAAGCCTCGAATAGTGAGGTGGGCGTGTCGGCGTTAAACTCTAATAATTTAGGTTCATTCACACCATCATAGCAAAGGTCAAAACGCCCGTAAATTGCCGGAGCATCGTTATTCCAGGTATCCAGAATATGGGGAACTATAAATTGTGGTATTTTAAATTGGTCAAACAGGTTATGATCTATAACATGTTGTACGGCTTCGAGGCACATATCCCAAAGCTCGGCTGTTACGGCTTCAAGTTTCTCAATTTCGGGCATTGTAAAGGCGTAATAAGCCGATTCGTCCCAGTAGGGTACATCTGCTGTATGAAAGCCAAAGCCTAAAGCCTCGACAGTTTTTTGCCAGTTATTGCGTGGATCAATACTTATTCGTTGCATAATTTATGATGAGACACTAAATCCTTCCGAGCCGCCAAAGCCACCACGTGTTATACTGCCTTCCGATGGATGTACGCCACTATTTGAATAGCCCATGCGCATGTATCTGCCCCCGTAATAAGTGCCGTAGGGCCTGAATATATAATAACCCATAAAACCGGGCCGGGCATGTGTATAATAACCGCTGGAATCTGTACGCAGGTATAAGCGGCTATGCTGACTTGGGTGGGTACATCCTAATAACCCGGTTACTAAAACTAAGGTTATTGCCTTTGATTTCTTCATAACAGGCGATTATTTTACAGTAACATAAAACTCATATTCCTTACGCACATTCAATTTTTGGGTATCCCCGTTATCGTTTTCTCCTTCGGTGATGAAATTACCTAAGGATGGAATGGTATCTTTTTTGTCAAACTCTTTTATACGGGCGCCCCTGCGCCAAACAATGTAGTGTGTGGTTACTACATCATTTAATGAATCTAAATGTTTAGTATTTAATGATACTTCAATACTGCCGCCTTTGTCAACAGTTTTGGCCTGGTCGTCCGTATTATCATCACAGGCGCTTATAAGCAATACGAGCGCAAGCCCGATGGGTAAATATAGTTTCATATCCGAGACAAGTTGTTTTAAGTATTTGATGCAGTATTTGCAAAGTTGTTACCCAAACATACGCCAAACTATAGGTTAAAACAAATAGCCAACCTTCCAATTTGTGATGCAGATCATTCTTTATAGTAAGCAAAATCATTCCCCGTTGCTGCCAATACCTATAGGTTTGTTATTAATTATAATCTGTAAAAAAAGACATTTATATGGAAAGCTTAGTTTCAAACAAAGAGGGATTACTAATCGACTCGTTGGGCATCAATGGATTGATACCCACAAATAAAACCATGAAGGCATTGGTTTATCATGGCGCCGGAAAAAAGTCATGGGAAGATAAACCTAAACCAGGTTTAACAAAGGCAACGGATGCAATAGTTAAAATTTTAAAAACTACGATATGCGGAACGGATCTTCATATTATGAAAGGTGATTTGCCTGAAGTTGCCGACGGCCGGATCATAGGCCACGAAGGTGTGGGAATTATTGAAGAAGTAGGAAGCGCGGTAAGTAACTTTAAAAAGGGCGACCACGTGATCATCTCCTGTGTTACCTCATGTGGTAAGTGCGAATATTGCAAAAAAGGCATGTATTCGCATTGTGCAGACGGCGGCTGGATACTGGGATATATGATTGACGGCACCCAGGCCGAATATGTAAGAATACCTCATGCGGACAACAGCCTTTATCCTATCCCTGCCGGTTCGGATGAGGAAGCGCTGGTAATGTTAAGTGATATTTTACCAACTGGTTTTGAATGCGGCGTTTTAAACGGGCAGGTAAAACCTGGTGATGTTGTTGCCATAGTAGGATCAGGACCCATTGGCGTAGCCGCATTGTTAACTGCACAGTTTTATTCGCCGGCTGAAATTATTATGATCGATATGGATCAGAATCGTCTTAATGTTGCCAAAACTTTTGGTGCAACACATATCATTAATAGTGGCAGCGAAAATGCAATCGAAAGAATTAAAAGCCTGACTAACGGCAGAGGGGTTGATGTAGCAATTGAAGCCGTTGGTGTTCCTGCAACATTTGAATTATGCCAGGAAATAATTGCTCCGGGCGGGCACATCGCCAATATAGGCGTTCATGGTAAAAGCGTAACCTTACACCTCGAAAAACTTTGGTCAAGTAATATCACCATTACTACCCGTTTGGTTGATACCGTTACTACCCCATTATTGTTAAAAACAGTACAGTCAAAGAAAATAGAGCCTAAAAAATTAATTACACATCATTTTAAATTAAGCGAAGTAATTAAGGCCTATGAAACCTTTGGAAATGCTGCCGAGGAAAAAGCTTTAAAAGTAATATTAACGAACGAATAATAACTATTGATTTATAATTTCAAAAGGCCCCAAAACTATCTGGGGCCTTTATTATTTAGTTTGTTTGCAGCTTGATAACCGTATCTATAGGATCAGGTTTAGTAGGATCTATATAAACAAAAACACCCTCCGGCTGCTGTTTAAATTTAACGCTGCTGCCGTCGCTCATTAAAATGGCTTTAACTATTTTGTCTTTTACCAAAGGCAGGAAAATATAGTTTTGCTGTGGTGCATTGAGCAGGTGCGCATACAGGGTTTTATTTTTATAGGTGACTACTCCCCAGGGCTGCGGCGGAATTAAATTACCCCGCGTTCCGTAAATGCTTTCGCCATTTTTTTGTACCCAGTTGCCAACAAGTGCCAATGTATCGGCAAATTCGGGCTGAATTTTGCCATTCGGCATCGGGCCAACATTTAACAGAAAATTAGCGTCGCGGCCGGCCGCGTTTACCAGGTAATGAATAATTTGTTTGACAGATTTGTAGCTCCTGTCAGTAATATTAAAGCCCCAGCTGTTATTAATGGTTTCGCAGGTTTCTAACGGCAGTTTGCCAATTTTCGATTCGCCGCTAAAGCCGGTGGTGTTACCTCCGGGAAGATCTTTTTCAAACATCTGGAAATCTTCGCCGTCAAAAGGAGCAAGGTGGTGATTATTGCCTATCAATATGGCAGGATTGAGTTTATGAATAAGCCCGTATATTTCATCAAAATGCCAGTTTGCCGTACGCCGTTCCCACTGTCCGTCAAACCAGATACCTTTTACAGCGGGATATTTTGTGATCAGTTCGGTAAGCTGATCTTTCATGAATTGAATATAACTGTCCCAATTGCCTTTTACCGGCGCTCCATTTACAATCGGACTACCAAATGCATAATCGGGCCGGCCCCAATCTAATAACGAGTAATAAAAGTGCAATTCAATACCTTCTTTCTGGCATTCCTGTGCCAGTTCCATTAACGGGTCCTTATGGTAGGGCGTGGCATCAACAATATTATAGGGCGATGCTTTGGTGGCGAACATGCTAAAACCGTCATGATGACGGGCGGTAATGGTAATATATTTCATACCCGCTCTTTTTGCAAATTGAACCCATTCTTTTGCATTAAAAGCCTGTGGATAAAAGAAATCGGCCAAACGCTTATAACTATTATAGGGAATGTTTTTGTTGTGCATAACCCATTCGCCGTCACCTAATTCGCTATAAATGCCCCAATGGATAAACAGGCCGAATTTCATATCCTGGAAAGTTTCGCGGGCCGCAAGGTTACTTTGGGCGGGTTGATAGGCTATAGATTGCGCGTTAGCATTTATGCAGTAAAGCAATAAAGCCAACAGGGTCAGTTTTTTTTTAACATGGTTTTTAATATGGTTGATAAAGGTAATCTTCCGTACAGATTTTGCAAAACAAAGCCGCAAAATTTGGTTATGGTTAAAACTCGTGACTTCAAATAGTATATGAAACAATTGTAACACCTGTAGGTTGTACGAGCATGAGAAATTTAATTTATATTATCGTAGTTATCCTGGTTATCAGCTGGCTACTTGGAGGTTTTGCCTTCAACATTGGCGGGG
>Ga0207054_1061_pt1 | contig 35746 bp, 33 predicted proteins | sample Alteio_BWMinCont_60_FD_153288 | JGI IMG/M metagenome (GOLD analysis project Ga0207054, IMG submission 153288) | Enriched cells from forest soil in Barre Woods Harvard Forest LTER site, Petersham, Massachusetts, United States -... | ecosystem: Environmental > Terrestrial > Soil > Temperate forest >... | reverse complement strand
GCCCTTTCAAATTCTAAATTTCTGCAGTCGCTATTAATAAAATTCCATACAATTGGCGGGCTCTGCTGAAAGAAAAATTTCAAAGAGGTTTCACCGTCCTTCTCAAATGATTCCACTAAATCAAGATTGATTGGCTTATCATTAATTGGTAATCCATTATTAGGTCCAAAACCATTTCTTGCGCCATGATATTCGCAGGTTATCCAGTTTGCCATAAAATATTCATTAAAGAAGATTGAAAAATAATTTATCTAAATAAATGCAATTTAACCTTTTGCGATAATTAAAGTAAAATAAATTATTAAATATCTTTACCGTTCAATATAAGCCCTTTCAATCCGTCTTCAACGCCACCACTCCGGTATTCACGGGCTTTGCTAACCTTACCCCATTAATCACCACCCCAAAATACTTTAGTTCTTCGGCAAAAGCAACAACCTCGTCCCCGGGCGTATTTAATACAGCAACATTTTTCAGGATGATATTTTTAAGCGTGTTGCCTTCAACTCCTACCGCATAAATCCCCACCTCGCCTGAATGTTTGCAGGTTACATTTTCAATAGTGAACCCGTTGAAGCTGGTTGGATAATGCCCGCCGCGCGAGCCGTGATAGTTATTTTCGAAACGTATAAATGCCGAGCGGGCGCTATCGCATTGCACATTATTTACATGTATGTTTTCGATAAACCCACCCCGGTCGAGGTTTGATTTAAAGTATATGGCGCTCAGACATTTTCTTATATGAACGTTGTACATATAAACATTCCTCACCCCTGCCGACATTTCGCTGCCAATACAAAGGCCGTTGGTTTTTGAATTGAATACGCAATCGCGCACGATCACGTTTTCGGTAGGCTGGCCTATACGCCAGCCATCCTGGTCGCGGCCGGCTTTTATGGCAATACCGTCATCGCCGGTGGTAAAGTCGCAATGCTGAATCAATACATTGGTGCACATTTCGGGGTCGCAGCCATCGTTGTTTAAATTGTGACTGTTGATGGTTACATTTTGAACGGTAACATTATTACATAATACCGGGTGGATGACCCAATAAGGTGCATCGGTAATGGTGATCCCATCTATCAATACATTTTTACAACCGAAAAACTGGATCATGTCTGGTGGCAAATGATAGCCATCGCCAAATACCCGTTGGTAAACCGGTGTACCGTCGCTGCCCATTTGCCGCAATTTATTTTGCTCTGCCGACCGTTGTGGCCGCCACGTAGCAAAGTTTTTGCTCGCCGAACCGTTTACTGTCCCATGCCCTGTTATTGCTATATCCGAACATTGGTAAGCATAAAAAAGGGGTGAATAGTTGTACAGTTCCGTACCCTCCCATAAAGTAAGTACGGCGGGTAAATAATCCTTTGCTTCTGAAGAAAAAACAAGTTCGGCGCCATCCTCAAAATGAAGGTTTACGTAGCTTTTCAACACTATTGGCCCAGCGATAAAATAAACGCCTTTAGGAACAGTTACCTGGCCACCGCCATTGACGCTACATAAATTTATCACCTTGTCAAACACTGCTTTAGTGTCTGTTTTACCATCGGCAACTGCCCCGAAGGAGGTGATATTATATATAGCCTTTTTGAATTGTGGCGGGTGTATGTTTTTTAGGATTTGGTTAATGGGGGAGGTTGCCATTTGGTTATGTTGCGCCATAACATCTAATGAAATAAAAAATAAAGCCAGAACGAAAAATGCTTTGAGGGGCCAAAAACGATGCAATTTTTTTTTGTTTATATCCATACTGTATTGGCAGGTAAGCCTGCATAAAGTTAAGCACAATAAGTAATATTGGTTAGTAAAGCTCCTGCGTTTTATCCAAAATCAAATCAAATCCGATCCCGATAGCTATCGGGACGAACATCCGAAATCCGAAATTACTCCTTAAAGGATATGATGAACCTGGCGCCTTCATTTACTTTACTCTCAACGCTAATATGGCCGCCTAAACTAATAATGTGGTTATGTACCAGGTACAGTCCTATGCCTTTACTATCGATATGGGTGTGAAATTTTTGGTTAAACCCAAATATCCTGTCTTTTACCTTATCCATATCGAAACCCTGTCCTTCATCGGCAAAAATTAACTGCTTAACGCCCTTTTCATATTTTGTGTAAATTGAAATTACAGGAAAATGATGCGGCATGGCATATTTGATAGAATTGGTGATCAGGTTCAGAAATATGCTTTCAAGATAAGCCTTATTAAATTTCACTTCCGTAAATTCAGAAAAATCCACGCTGATAATGGCCCTTGAATTTTGTATAAGCGACCCCAACGAATACCTAACCACGTCAAGGCATTTACCCAAATCCAACATTTGGGTTTCAACGTTTAAAACGTTTTTTTGGCTTAAAACATCAACATAACTATTTAAGGTATCCCGTAAGTTTTCAGTGGATGTTTTCAGCATATCTATAAATTCAAGCGTTTCTGCATCCTGGATTTTCGAGGTGTCCAAAAGGTTAAAAACCGAAAGCAGGTTACTAACCGGTAGCCGCAAGTCGTGCGAGGTGGAATACGTTAACTGCTTAAGTTCGTTATTGATCTTTGTAAGGTTGGTAAGCAGTGCATTTCTATCTTCATCAAGTTTCTTTTTATGAGTGATAACTTTCGCGATAGCAAATACTACCCTTTCACTTTTTATAGGCATCGATGTCCATGAAAGCCAGACTATCTCACCGTTTTTTGTTATGTACCTGTTCTCAAAGTTTAGCAGTGCGTTATCATCTATAATACGCTCGCGCTTCTTCGAGGTAATGTCCCGGTCCTCGGGGTGAACAAATGAATCTATCGGGCTTGAAAATAGCTCTTCATTAGTGTAACCTAAAGTTTTTGATACCGTAGGGTTTATCTTTTTAAAATAGCCATCATACCCGGCAATACACAAAAGATCGGGCGATAAGTTAAAAAAAAGCTCTAAGTTGTAGGTATCAGTTGAATTTATAATGTAAGTAGTATCAGTAATCGCCATCCCTTTAATAAAATGTTATCATACCGTTAGCCCTGGCCGCTTGTACCGTTATTCATACGGTGTTTAACGCAAATAGTTGTTTAAACATGCGCGGCAATTGTAAATTATTTATGACGATATTGATTTACAGGTTTTTAATTATTTCCTCGTAAAGATTAACCTGCCAATTAAATTTTTTATCCCCTGTATTATATTTACAGCCTAACGAAATGATTTATAAAATATCTTTATGTTAGCCTGATGATGACAAAACGCCCGTTATTTATTGGTATCTTTTTAATGTTGCTGCTAACGCTGGCAGCTTATTCAAATCACTTTAATAATTCATTCCATTTTGATGATTTTCATACCATAGTTAACAATGCCAATATACGTTCCTTAAAAAATATTCCGCGCTTTTTTGCTGATGGCAGCACCAGCAGCGTATTGCCGCAAAACCAGGCTTACCGCCCGGTAGTGGTAACGTCACTTGCCATCGATTACTGGCTGGCTGGCGATTATTTTTCGTCATACTTCCAAACTTCAACTTTTGTCTTGTTTTTATTGCAAGGGATAATGATGGTTTTTATTTTTTTGAAAATATTCAACCAGGCGCGAAATACAACTATCAATATTTATCTCTCACTCATAGCAGTAACGTGGTACATGCTTCACCCTGCCAATGCCGAAACGGTTAATTATATCATAGCCCGTACCGATGTGCAGTCAACCGTTTTTGTTTTGCTGGCGTTTGTACTTTATATTTTTTCGCCTTTTTGCCGGAAAACTTTCGTATACCTCATTGCAGTAGCCATAGGCGCCTTATGCAAAACAACGGCTGTTATGTTTGCCCCTTTATTGTTCTTTTACGTTTTATTGTTCGAAGCCGGGCTTAGCCTGGCCGACCTGTTCAATAAATCACATTTTAAGCAGGTAAAAGCTGTTTTTATAAAAACCCTGCCGGCTTTTATATGCTGCATCGGCTTGTATGTATTTACAGGTATTATGACGCCAAAAAGCTGGGAGCCCGGTGGCTCAAGCCCGCTGCAATACCTTATAACACAGCCATTTGTTATATTCCATTATTTTGGCCAGTTTTTTTTACCAACTGGCTTAAGCGCCGATACCGATTGGAGACTGCTCCCCTCAATTTGGGATATCCGCTTTTTTGCCGGCTGTTTTTTTATTTTGGTGATGATAGTTATGGCCTTTTATACTTCAAAAAAACAAGAGTCGCGGCCCGTAAGTTATGGTATCATATGGTTTTTTCTGGCACTTATCCCAACATCAAGTATTATCCCGTTAGGCGAGGTACTTAACGACCATCGCATGTATTTCCCTTTTATTGGCCTGGTTATGAGTGTTGCCTGGGCAATAGGGTTATTGATCTCAAAATATTGCAGCCATATCAAAAAGCCGGTTCTTATTTTACCGGTTTTGTTGTTGCTGGCTACCTATGCATACGGCACCTGGCAACGCAATAAAGTATGGCATACCGATGATAGTTTATGGCATGATGTAACCATCAAAAGCCCGCAAAATTCGCGGGGGCTGATGAATTATGGCCTCGCTAAAATGAATGGGGGTGACTATGCTACAGCGGAGGCCTATATCCGGAAGGCAATTAATATTGCGCCCGAATATTCTTTTTTATATACTAACCTCGGGATAGTAAAAGAGAATGAGGGAAACTTAAAAAGGGCCGACGAGTACTATCAGGCGGGCATCGAACTTGGTAACACATATCCAGACCCATATACTTTTTATGCGAAATTTTTAATAAAACAGTGCCGCTACAATGAGGCTCGGCCCTTGCTGTTAACCGCCATAAAACTCTCGCCGTTATATGTTGAACCACGCTTATTGCTGATGAATATATATTCGATGAATAGTGATTGGGACAAGCTCAAAGTCTTAGCGCAGCAAACACTCGAGTTTTCGCCGCAAAACCAAAACGTGCTCAATTACCTTGAAGCTGCCAAAAAAAAGACAAACGAGCTGGATATTGAGGATGAAAAAATCAGGCAGGCCCCATCTGCGATAAAATATGCCGATTTAAGCCAGGCAAACTACCAGGCCAGGCGCTATAATGAATGCGTTATAACTGCTAAGGAAGCCATTAACCTAAATTCGCAATATGCAGAGGCATACAATAACATGGGCGCCGCATATTTGAAATTGCAGCAGTATAATAATGCGGTTACAGCGCTAAAGCAGGCGCTGGCATTAAAGCCGGGGCTTGAATGGGCCCAAAATAATCTTATTGATGCAGAAGAGGATATTGAAACCAAAGGCATTAAAAATTCGGGGCTTACAACAATTGATTTTATTAACCTTAGCCTGTATTATTTTAATAGCCGAAGGTACGCCAATTGTATAACTGCCTGCAATAATGCGCTGGCAGTAAATCCTGCTTATGACCTTGCCTACAATAACATTTGCGCTGCTTACAATCAATTAGGCCAATGGGATAAAGCCATTGCTGCTGCAAAAAAAGGCCTGGCCATAAACCCTAACAACCAAATATTAAAAAACAATATGGCCGAAGCGGTTAAAGGACTGCAGCAGCGCAAAACCAAATAAACGATATCAGTCTGCCAAAGGCTTATTTTTACCGAAAAAGAAAACCCTGATATCAGGCTTTGCTGTTAATATTACCGGTTTCAACAACAATAGCCCCGAGGTTAATACCGCAGTTTTAAATTTGCTGATGCCACTGTCCGCTTTAATTCGTTCTTTCAAAGTTGAAAAATCAAGTGAATCGAGTTCATGATCAGCTTGCTTTATAAAACCATGCTTTCTTAAAAGTATCTCAAGGTTTTTCTGGTTAAAATAGTTCATGTGCGGGCTGTGGAAATTAAACTGCCACAAGCGCTCTAAAAACGATTTGAAGCCCAATTTATTCATCAGCATGGCCGTCCTATAAAAAAAACCGCTGCTCATTGGCAGGTTTATTATCAATACGCCGTTTTCGGCAAGATCTTGTTTAAGGTTGATAATCAGTTCATCAATTTCTTTTATATGCTCAAAAACATCGTTAAAAATAATAAAATCGTAGCCGCTTTCCTTTTTAACATTCATGTCCGGGTAAAACCCATAGCGGACATCCAACCCGTTGGCTGTATGGTAACCTTCATGGGCTTTTTCAGGCTCTATGCCAATGCAGTTTATACCATGTTCCTGGCAAACTTTCAGCCACCAACCATTACCGCTCCCTATTTCGAGTCCGGTTATTTTGCCGGGCTTAATTTGCCTGAGTTTTGTTATAATCTTTTCAAAATTCGCAAACCGCAATTTTTTCAAACCGACCTCCCGTGAGGCCAACTCAAGATCCGACTTAAAAGAAAAATCAAACCCTGCATCGGAAGTATATAACCCGCAATCCGGGCATTTATAAACATTGAATTTTAGTGTGAATTTTAGTTTGGATGAACTTCCGCAAACAGGGCATTGTATATGGTCCATTTAAGTATAGTTGTTATTATGCTGTTGTTAAATTCCCGGTTCATCCTTGCCGGCCTTTTTCATCTTTTCTTTAAGCAGGGCAATTTCTTGCGTAAGCCTGTTAATGCTATGGTGCGATTTTGAACTTACAACAGACAAATGCAGCAAATAAATGAGTATCAGAAAGATGAATGCTGTAAAAATAAGGTTGGGAGGGTCAAACACGCCAAATATTTTCGACATCAGCAATAACCCTTTTCTCCAGAAGGAAAAAAGGATCAGCACAAACGCGCAAACACACCATACTATGGCATATTCTTCGCGTAATTTACCTTTAATGATGAGCCTTGAAATATAGGCGATAAATAAAACAACAACGATGATGGTGATAATTTGTATCCTGACCATATTTTAAGATTTACGGATAAATAAAAACAACATACTGATGGTTACCTTAACACAATAATACAGCGAAACAAAATTACGTATAGACGATTTGCCCGCCAGGCGTTCGCTCATTACAACAGCCGTTTCCCATATAGAAAACCCCGCTTTTGAGAATAAGACCAGCGAAGCCGGTTCGGGATATTCGTCCGGGTATTTTTCCGCCGCTAAGGCAATAACCTCTCTATCAAATAACCGGAAACCTGAGGTACTGTCATAAATATTTTTACCGGTAAAAAGCTTATTAAGCCAGTGGAAATAGCGGATACCAACACGGCGGGCAAATGATGATTTAAAGCCCTCTTCGCTCAAAAAACGTGAGCCGATAACAATATTCGCTTTTGTTTTTTCGTAACAATCCAGCAGTTTCAACAACTCGGCGGGAGGGTGCTGCCCATCGCCATCAAGTTGAACAGCGATATCGAAGCCATTTTCATTTGCATATAAAAAACCTGTTTGCACTGCCCCGCCAATTCCGAGGTTAACCAAAAGATCTAACACTACTATAGGGTATAATCCGGCAACCATTTTTGTATCATCCTTTGAGCAATCATTTACTACCGCTATCTCCATTTGGTAATGGCCGGGTAATTTAAGGAGCAGCAATTGTTCTAATATCAACGGAAGGGTATTTGCTTCATTATATGATGGAATGATAATCAGGATTTTAATCATTGGCTATGCCGGCTACGCTTTGGAAAATTTCCTGCTAATATAATATCGCACAATCCAATTTTTGAAATATAAATTGATGATAATGTTTTGGGATTGATTACAGGCTTACCATAAAATTCCCCAAAACACCCAATTCTATACAATTCACTGTAAGAATAAAGCCGCACTGGCCTGACCCATTGATTTTTGCGAATTTTACAACAAAATTCAAATTAATTTAGTGAAAATTTAACAATATATAACTTATATTTGTGAAGCCACAATTATAGATCATTGCGTGGGAAGTTATTCTTTGCATTGTTTTCATTAAATTAATTGTACTATGCTAACGAATATCCCGACCCAACCTCGTCCTGCAGGGCCATTGTGCCCCTGTGGTAAAACAAGCCGCGCCGAATTGGAACGAATCACACGTGGTATAATAATAAAAACTTTTTTTTTCTGGCTGCCACTAAAGCGTTATAAATGCTATAAATGCAAGCGCAAAAAATGGATATTAGACCGGCCCCCGGTTAAAAATGACACACCACCAAAGCCTTCGTTATCGCAATCACACACCTGATAGTGAGTATCAACAGCGGAATTAACCTTGAAGTATTATTTGCTTTGTTGTTTGCCTGTTAAATCTCACAACCATTAATATCGTTTTCGATTATTTTTATTTCTTTTAACTTTAATTTTTTTATCTACCTTTAACAAACGCCCCGATTAAGATGAAGAAAATAATGGTAATGGAGAACGATGCTGCCATCCTCGAAATAGTGACCTCTTTACTCATAGATGAAGGTTACAATGTATTAGCCTTAAGCACCGAAGATGGAATTGTAGAAGAAATTGAACTATTTAAACCCCACCTTATATTACTCGACATAATTAAACCCACCGAAAAAGGTACAGAAGTTTGCCGTTTGCTTAAAACCGACAAACGGACAAAGCATATTCCGGTAGTTGTTTTGTCTACACATAGTAAAGTAACCGAAACTATTAAAAGCGTATGTGCCGACGAAGTTATACCTAAACCTTTTGATATTTTTGACCTGTTAAATACCATCGAATTGCAATTATCAACTTAAGCCTAAGCTGCATTTCTTTCGTCCCTGCAAGTTATAGTATCCGCCCCTTATCGTTCTGCCTGAGATCCGGTAAATTTATTCGGCTGTAATTTAAATTTACTGCTTACATTTAAAGACAAATAAATTTAAACAGCTTATGTACCGACGGCATTTTGTAAAGCTTTCATCAACCACTATTGCAGCATTGTTACTAAGCCGGGTTACGCAGGCCGCTGATAATGCTCAGTTGTTAAACACGCCCGATGAAGTTTGGGCTCAATTAGGTGCTGAATGGATTTTGCTGAAACCGGCTGGTGGTTTGTTGTTTAGTTTTAACGACACTGAAGTTAGTCTTAAAATAAACGGTAATGCTTTAGGGGTTTATATACAGTCGCCTAATACAGCCTTAACAGGGCTACGCCTGAAATGGAAATACAACGTTAACCCCGTAACGAAAACTTTAGGCGACCATTGGGAACGCAGCTACGGGGATGCCGCCTGGAAAAAGGCTGACAGCCATATTAAAAACCCATGGTATGTTTTATTACATGATGATAAGCAAACCGCGTGCTTTGGTGTAAAAACCGGCTGCAATACCATTTGCTGGTGGGTGGTTAACCCTGACAGACTCGAATTAACGCTGGATACGCACTCGGGAGGTAACGGCGTTGAGTTAGGCCAGCGTAAATTACATGCCGCCGATATTATAACCACCCAAAGTACTTCAGCAGAAACTCCGTTTTTAACTGCCCGCCGGTTTTGCAAATTGATGTGTGAAAAACCACGCTTACCAAAACAACCCGTATATGGAATAAACGACTGGTATTATGCGTATGGTAACAACTCGGCAAAATTAATTAAGGAACAAACAGCTTTAATGGCACAATTGGTTACGGATAGCGACAATCGCCCGTTTTCGGTAATTGATGCCGGTTGGGCACAATACTCGCCATATCTTCCGGGTGATGGTGGTTGGGCCGACGACTTTTCGAAGCCCAATGATAAGTTTAAGGACATGCATATGATGGCGGATGATATTGTAAAGCTCGGCATGCGCCCGGGCCTATGGACACGCCCGCTTTGCGCTAAATATAATGACAACGCCAACTTACTTGCTCCAAAGATCAAAGGCCGCGATGACCCCAAGAACCCTGTACTCGACCCTACAATACCCGAAAATATTGAAAGAGTGAAATATAACATTTCAACCTATAAAAAATGGGGTTACGAAATGGTGAAGCATGATTACAGCACTTATGATATTACCGGCAGGTGGGGTTTTGAAATGACAGAAAGCATTACCCAGCCAGGCTGGAGCTTTTATGATAAAAGCAAAACAACAGCCGAGATCATTAATCACTTATATCATTCCATTCGTGAAGCGGCTGGCGATATGTATATCATCGGTTGTAATACCATGAGCCATTTATCCGCGGGGGTTTTTGACCTCAACCGTATTGGCGATGACACCAGCGGCAAGGAATGGGCACGTACACGCAAAATGGGTATTAATACGCTCGGCTTCAGGATGCCGCAACACAACACATTTTATGCCGCCGATGGTGATTGCGTTGGCCTCACCACCCAGGTGCCCTGGGATAAAAACAAACAATGGATGCAGTTATTGGCCGAAAGCAGTGCTCCATTATTCATTTCGGCGCAGCCGGATGCGTTAGGGGCTGAACAAAAAGCGTTTATAAAACAATGTTTTGCCAAAGCTGCAAAAGTTCAGCCCATTGGCGAACCACTGGATTGGTTGACAAACCCATTACCGGCTAAGTGGAAATTGGATAACCGGGTGGTTGATTTTGATTGGGGGTGAGTTGATATTATTTATGTTTTTTCTTTAATTTAGATAAACGATAACAACATGAATAAGACTGGTACATCAAGATTGAAATATTGGTGTTTATTAATATTTATGATAGGCGTTACCATTTCTTGCCAAAACAACCACGCACAATTGAGCAAGGAACAAAGTACACTTGTGAAAGATAGCGTAGCCAAAATGGCTGCCAATATTGCAACCGATATTTCCGCCAAAGGCGCGGCCGCCTGGCTTAATTATTTTGAAGATACGTCAGGTTTCTTTATGGCTTCGGACGGACAGTTGGCTTTTAAGGATTACCCGTCAGCAAAAACATTTACGCTAAACACGTTGATTAAAAGCATGCCGCACATAAAATTACGGTGGGAACATATAAGGATTGATCCGCTAACCCCGGATTTGGCATTAATGGGCGCCGATTTTCATGAGGACATAACAACGGCAACAGGAAACAGCCTTCCATTCGATGGGTACTTTACCGCCACCGCCCATTTTAACGGCCATAACTGGAAATTAAGAAATTTGCACTGGTCGATTAAAAAAAATGAAAAATAGCCCGCTTTAATTTTTATCAGGCAGTTTCATATTGATGCGCAGTGGGTCGGCAATTTCAATTTCCGGCCGGCCTTTATACAATTCAAAAACGCCGGTTACGCAAAGCGGTTTCCCTTTAAGTTGCGTCCAGTCGAGGGTGATTTTGTTACCTATTATAGCCACCGTATATTTTTGATTTGGGAACGCCCCACCCATGTTTAATAGCGTAAGCGTATCGTTTACAATTTTTAACGAATAAATAGTATCGCAAAGCGTACCGGTTTTGCCGAGTTTTTTATTGAACTCGGTTGCGGAGAATGTTTGCTGGGCAATCGCCGTGCCTGCAAAGGCAGCGGACAAGAAAATGGCAAGTAACAGTTTTTTCATGTATAAATATATAGCGTTAGTACAATCTATATTAAGGAATGTTTTGGCTAAATGGAGCTTTAGTAACAGTTCAAAAAATCCGCCGGGGTTAGAATATTGATATCTCTGAATGGGTTAAGTACAAGCAAATCTTTATCGCCTGTAAGTATGCAGGAAGCACCACATGCAATAGCCAACTCAAGGTACTTATCATCTTTGGGGTCCCTGCACGCTTTAATAGTTTCGACAACTGGAATCAGGCCTCCTGTCGCAATTAATTTTCCCAGGAAATCGAGCCGTTTTTCAAGTGATAAATATTTGTCAAATTTACTGTTTGATAAAGTGTCAGCATACCCCTGTAAAACAGCTTCTGAAAATACCAGGTTTCCGGAAGGCAAAATTTTTTTCAGGCAAAGTGAAGGTACTCGGGATGAAAATACCGCTACACTGATAACGATATTCGTATCAATAATAAAATATTGCCCTGGCATTAACAATTATGTGTTTCGCCGAAAAGATTTTTTATAGTTTCTTCGTCCCAGTCCATCAATTCACCCAGCTTCTCAATCGTAAGCCCGTTTTTTTTAGCTTCCCCAGAAAGCTCATCCATTATATTGAAAAGCGCAGAATTCTTTTCGTTTTTTAGAAATTTTGCCAATGGCATATTGACAGCAGAATTTATTTTTGTTTTTTCCTGCGGAGCGGCATTATTGTAACCATCTGCTATGGAATCTTCCACGGGTAATGTAAGTATTCTCATAATAATATTTCATTACGCTTTATCATTCAAACTGCTTATCTATCAAATTTACAAATAACTAAACGATATACAAAACAAACAGGCAGCTTTCAACCGTTATTGCGTCCCAATCTCCTCTTTATACTTTTTAATGGCCCTCACTATTGAATGTGCTATTTCATCCTGGCCTTCTTTTGAGTTGAGGTACTTTTCTTCCCCCGGGTTATTTATATACCCCGTTTCAACCAAAACGGCAGGCATCGCGCTATGCGCTAAAACTAATACACCCTGCTCTTTTACGCCCCGGCTTTTACGGCCGTCGTTGTTCACAAACTCATGATCAAGCAACTCGCCGAATAAAATGCTTTGTTTGCGGTATTTTTGCATATAGGCATTTAAAACTATCATTGAGGTAGGGTCTTTTTCATTATATCCGGCATAATTTTTTTGATAGTCTTTTTCAATATAAATCGAGGCATTTTCGCGCAAAGCCTCCATCTGTTCCCCTTTACGGTGATAGCCATAAACCAACAGCATTACGCCCTTTTGCTTATCGGCTATTTTTGCAATCCCTTCGGGCGACGAATTACAGTGTATTGAAATAAACAGGTTGGCGTTGTTTTCATTGGCAATCGCTGAACGCCTGTTCAGCTCAATAAACCTATCGGTGGTGCGGGTCATTATCACATTGATGTCTGGCATATCATCTGTTATAAGTTGCCGCACTTTTTTGGCAATCGCCAGCGCTACATTTTTCTCCAAAGAATAAGCGCCGTGGGCACCCGGATCTTTTCCCCCATGACCAGCATCAATAACAACCGTTTTAAATCTGAATGCATGCTTTATTTGCTTACCCAAAACCACGCAAGTAGTTAAGATGAAATAGATTAGCAAAATACAACTTATAAATACTTTCAGGTTTTTGGCTTTTTTTATCATTAAAATAGATAAGAACGTAATTAAATAAATTGTTTTAATCTATTTTTTCACAGATGCCCTACTGCATTTAGGGCACAGCCCTGTGGCATACAAAGTAAAGCCTTCGGGTTTAAAGCCATTTGGGAGTTTTATATCGGGCAGTTCAAGGTCGTCCAGGCAATATACGTTGTTGCAATTGGTACAATTAAAATGAAGGTGTTCGTCATGGTGATGGTTTTCTTCACAATTAGACGAACACATGGCATAATTAGCCGTACCGTTTAAGTCAAAAACTTTATGGATTATCCCTTTTTCTTCAAAAGCGTTGAGTATCCGGTACAACGTAACCCTGTCAATATCATCCATCACACTTTCCAGGTCGGGTTGCGAAGTAGCGACATTTTTTGCCGACAACATAGACAATACCTTCAGCCGGGGTGCAGTTTTTTTTAAATGATGCTTTTCAAGCAGCGCCTCAAAATTATTTTCATGTGTATGTGCCATTGAAGCTTAAGAATTTACAGATGCAAAGCTATGAAGAATAGTTTTGATTTCGGACGTCGGATTTTCGATTTCGGATTTGATCCGACTGCGAAGTTTGGACGTTTAATTTTGGATTTGTTTGGAGTAGAGTGTTTTGACTTGGTGGATTCAAAAAAGTCTTCCCTACCGGGGGAGATTATTCATAACATAATTTGATTTTTAAAGGCATTCATGAGGGCTGCGCCGTTTAGAGGGGGCTTGTGCTTGTTTCGCTCACCACTCCAAAGTTCTCTTTTGGCGCCGCGGTTTCGGTTGATACCGAATGCTCATGTTTTAAATGAAACAGCGAATGGCCCGGCGTACACATGCCACTATACCTATAGTTAAAAAAATGAGCGGTTGCTATAAGCAAGCCCCCAATTGGTACTATTATTGCTTCATGCCAACTGGTAATAAATAAATGCCCGGCTATGATAATTAAAAAACCAAGGATAAGCAGCAGCATGGGCAGCCGTTTATGATGCGTACGAAAATACGACAAGCCTATAGCATAAATACCAATACACAGGGCAAAAATGATCATGCTCCACTCTATCACCGGGTTAGCTAAAAACCCAAGGCCAAGTAGTGGTAAACTGGTGATAAGCAACGGCACAACAGCACAATGAATTGCGCACAATATGGATGCCGTCATCCCGACATTATCAAGCTTTGAGGTATGTTTTTTAGAAGTCACGATACAAATATAGTTATATAACGCAACAAAATTGCGTTTATCGTGCGTCTTAAATATTTATTTTACACGCAGATTATTTAATATGTAATTAAAGATTCCTTAATAAATATATCAATTACTACTTTTGCACTCACTAAATTAACGCTATGTACTAAATGCCAAACATATCAATAAAAGAAGCCTGGATGAAAGCCTGGAGTTCGCCCGTTAAGCGCAGGCACCTGATTTTCATCATTTTACTATTCCCGGTTTTTTTTGGGGTGCTTCCCTATTTTTTTAATTATATCGAAAAGAGAAATGGCGTGGTATTAAATGATTTGCTTTTAGCACAAATTCCGCCTCATAATGTATCAGTGTTAATTTTCGCCGTTATATGGGGGATGATCCTGCTGATCCTTTACCGCTGCTTGCATGACCCTTCAATTCTAATAACCTATTGTTTTACCTTGGCGTTTGTTACTATTGCCCGTGTCATCTGTATCAGTCTCGTTCCGCTGTCGCCGCCGATAGGATTGATACCATTATCAGACCCACTGAGCGGCGTTTTTTATGGGGAAGCCAATATTACAAAAGACCTGTTTTTTTCAGGACATACCGCCACGTTAATGACTATATTTTTATGCCTGCGAAGAAAAACAGACAGATTAATAGGCCTGCTGGCTGTTGTGGCTATAGCTATTTTGCTCCTGATACAACATATCCATTATACTATTGATATTTTGGCAGCCCCGGTAATAGTCTATTTGATCTTCAGCGCAACGAAACGTTTCTTTTTTAAAGATAAAAGAAAATGGAAACTATTCCGGCGGGTTAGGGCAAAGGCTTATTTAGCTAAAAACAAAATAGCTAAAGAAATCCCGGTGCCTGAAAATGGGATTTAATGGAGTTTTATAACGATCTTACTTTATTTTTACCCAAACATGTTTCATGTTTCCCCGACCTGATTCCCTTTCATCAAAATCAAATTTGTTCAGGCTTTTTATCAGCGGGAGCATTTTAGGATAACCATAGTTCCTCGAGTCGAAATCAGGTTTCTTTTTTAAAATCTGCGAACCTAAATTGCCTAAGTGGGCCCAGCCATTTTCGTCGGCAATATCGGTAATACTATCACGCAACAGCTTCACCAGTTCCTGGCCAACTTTATCCAAAGGCACAGCTTTCTTTGTCCCCCTCCTTTTTGAGGGCCGGGATTTCCGCTCCTCATCAGTTACCGTTTCTTCAACCTTTAAAATCTCTATATAAATAAATTTATCGCACGCTGTTATAAATGGCACCAGTGTTTTTTTCTCGCCGATACCTATCACTTTCATCCCCGCTTCGCGCAGCCTGATAGCAAGCCGGGTAAAATCACTATCACTTGATACTATACAAAAGCCATCCACCTTGCCCGAATATAAAATATCCATCGCATCGATGATCATCGCACTGTCGCTGGAGTTTTTACCCGTGGAATAGCTGTATTGCTGTATGGGCGTAATAGCATTTTCAAGCAAAACCGTTTTCCAGCCCGAAACTGTAGGCTTGGTCCAGTCGGCATAAATTCTTTTAAAAGTTGGGGTACCATACTTTGCTATTTCCTCAAACATCTGTTTCACGTTGGCATAGGGCACATTATCGGCATCTATTAAAACGGCAAGCCTGAGGTCTTTGATGGTATCCATGTTTTATATTTTGAGCGCATAGCTTTATGCTAAGGGTAAAGGTATTAAAAGTTTGGTTACAATGGCTGACACCGCAATTCGATGTTCATTTCCTCCTGGTTATTCTATTTCCTAAACATTATCGTAGTTTTATAACCGGTATCCATCTAATTTCATATCAATTAAAAATCTCACCATGAAAAGGCGTTCATTTGTAAAAGCATCAATATTAACAGGCGCAGCAGGGGCCTTAGCGCTGCAAATCAGTATGGCATCCAAAGCTTTCAAAAATAGCGGGCGCGAGTTTTATGAGCTTAGGGTTTACACCCTAAAAAATGAAAAGCAGCAAAAGCTGGTTGAGGCTTATTTCAAAGATGCGGCTATCCCGGCTTTAAACCGCATAGGTAACAACAATATTGGCGTATTTACCGACCTAAAACCTGCGGGCCAAACCAAACTGTATGCACTTATCCCTTATAGCTCGTGGGATGATTTTTTAACCGTACAGGATAAGCTGGCCAGTGACAAAGTTTACCTTGAAGCCGCTATGCCTTATTTAAACGCCCCCGCTACCGAACCAGCTTATGAGCGTATCGAAAGTTCGCTGCTGCATGCTTTTGCCCATGCCCCCAAATTACAAGCGCCCGAACAAAAACCACGGATATTTGAGTTGCGCAGGTATGAACATGCCAGCGAAAGCGCCGGGAAAAAGAAACTGGAAATGTTTAACGATGCCGGCGAAATAGATATTTTTAAACGGCTTGGCTTTAACCCCGTATTTTTTGGCGAAACGCTGATAGGTGAACTTAGGCCGAACCTTATTTATATGATAACTTTTGACGATACGATCAGTCATGACAGCCACTGGAAGGCTTTCGGCAGCGACCCCGAATGGAAAAAAATCAGCGCCATACCCGACTATGCCGATGCTAAACTGGTATCAAAGATCACGTCAACCATGTTAACCCCCGTAGCCTGCTCGCAAATTTAGTTGGGCAACCTTAGGAATATACCAACAAACAGGTACCCCGAATTGTAGTCCGGCGGGTTATAATATGCTGATTTAATCTTGCTTGCACCGGTCCCAAAGCTTGACGTGTCGTAGCCAAACTCAAGGCCAAGTATGTTAGCATTTGCAGTTTTAAAGGCAATCATAATTTTAGGCGCAAGGGCAACGGTAAAGCCGCCGTTTGCCGTTTTGTTTTCAAGGTTTTCGTCTTTGGCGCCGTCCGTTCCTGATAAATAAACATCCGTATTACCCCAATTATACCCGGCCTTAACAGATAAGCCGCCAGACACCCAGACGAATTTGTTTTTGGGATTGATGCAATAAGTTGAGGTTATTGCAAGGCCGCCAATAATTGTAGTAGCCGTAAGGTATTTATCGGTCGCAAAGTCAAAACGCGAGTTCAGGTCATCGGCAAAGGCGGTATATTCAGCACCCCAATGGCTATCGTTAAAAGTTTTTCCGTAGCCCAAACTTGCGCCTATCGAAGCTATAGGAGTGCCATACAAATTATTTGCAGGCTCCATTACGCGTACCGTTGCCATACCATATTCCGATTGTGCATATAAACTGCGCACGCCGGGCAAACTAAGCGCCAGGCATAAAATCGTTGCAAATTTTATTTTCGACATTTTTTTTGAAAGGTTGGTTTTGTAACTAAAATAGGCAGCTAAATGAAAATCAGGTGAGAAATAGTATATAAGAAGTTGCTTTTAACTATTTTTAACATTCGGCTATTTTTTATCTGCGCTTTAATACTGTTGCTTGCTTACAGTTTAAATTTTGTAAAAATAAAGTTACTATTTGTTTGGTGTCAATTATACACTATATTTACAATCACCAATTATAAATTTTATGACCAACAGACGTTCCTTTCTCAAAACTTCGGCTGTGCTTTCTGCCGGGTTATTAGTTGCACCGCGTTTATTTGCGTACGACAAAAAATATATCGGGCTCCAATTGTACACCGTGCGCGATGCGATGTCAAAAGACCCCGCAGGCACCTTAGCAAAAGTTGCCCAGATAGGCTATAACTCTGTTGAGGGCGCAACCTATACCGGCAACGAAATGTTTTACGGTATGAGCGGCGGTGATTTCGCGAAAGTTTTAAAAGATAACGGCCTTATTATGCCAAGCAGCCATTACCGTTTAGGCGAAGATGGTGCAGATATGAAAGGCACCATATTAAATGATTGGAGTAAAGCTGTTGATGATGCGGCAGCCCTCGGCATTAAATATATGATATGCGCATGGCTATCCCCTGCCGAACGCGGTACCCTTGAACATTATAAAAAAATAGGCGGCGATTTAAACAAAGCCGGTGAAGTGTGTAAAAAAGCAGGCATACAACTTTGTTACCACAACCACGATTTTGAATTTATACAGGAAGACGGTAAATATCCTTACGAAACATTACTTGCCAATACCGATAAAGACCTGGTAAAAATGGAAATGGATATGTATTGGGTAACCAAAGCGAAGCAGGACCCAATTGCTTTAATTAATGAGCATCCCGGGCGTTTCCCGCTATGGCATTTGAAAGATATGGACAATACGCCAAAACAAATGTTCACCGAAGTTGGCAATGGCATCATCGATTTCAAAAACATATTTAAACATGCAGGCAAAGCAGGTTTAAAATACTTTTTTGTTGAGCAGGATATTTGCCCAGGCAGTCCTTTCGACAGTATTACGAAAAGCATCACTTATATTAAAAGCAACTTAGTTTAAAAGATCCCTTATATAAATCAACTCTGACCGGGCGCTCAATTTGGGCGTCCGGTTTTTTTGTGGGGAATACTATCCCGGTTGCTTTGCAAATAAAATGATCTCTTAAAAATACACTTTCGTGTAAAAGGTCGATAGAATATGAATTAAGCCTTTTTTGATGTGATCAGTTGTGTTAAAAGAACTTAACTGCCACAAAATTGCAATGCATCGTTTTTTCTACCGACCTTAGAGCCTGCTAAGGCTATTATACTAAACTAAACAACATTAAATTCCACGTATTAAAACATTGGATAGGACGCAGGCACCGGATTAAGTTTACCTGTAACCAACGCCTCAATTTCGGCCAGTATGGCTAATTGAACCTCGTGCGATGGCTTCTCCATTTGCTGCAATTGTTTTAATTGCTCATCCTTATTACCATCACCATTTAGCGCCGCCAACCCTATTGTCGCCGCACTGGATAGATGGTCGGACAAATCACTTATTTGCTGTAAATAGGGGGAGTTTACCGCCAGGGAATTGAATCGGACCTTATTATTTTGCCAGCGCTGCAATTGTGCTTTTAGCTGTTCCAGGTCCGCCGCATTATGTTTATCTAAGTACGATGCCACCAATTTTCTGAAATACCAGCCTGTCTCAGAATCTGTATGCACAGCATCGGCGATATTTACCATCGGCGATGAAAGGTTAGTTTTTGGATGAACCTCTCCCGGCGTTAATACGGCTGCCATCAACCGTTTATATCCTTTCACCTGTGTATAAACACTGGTCAGTGTGCGCACCGGGGTAAGGTCTTCGTCGTTTACCCAACGGGCAAGTATTTTCATATAATTTGTGTTTTCTTCTATGGCGCAGTCGTTCAGCTCAAAATCAAGCATCCAAAGGCGCCGATACATATCATCCACATCTTTCGTATTGGCGGCCGACCATAACCTTTCAGCAACTGCCCCCGTCCTTGGCCATACGCGGATTTCTTCATTTCCATCATTCACTGACTCGCTCCACATAGCAGCTTCAGCGCCAAGAATCCCTTTTTCAGCATCAGCGAGGGGTATATTGGCCGAAATCGGCTCATTTAAATAATGAATATAAGCCGGGAAATACATGTCCAGGTAAAAACCTGTAGAAACGATCACCTGGTTGTTATGCTTAATAATGCTTTTTATCAGCGTATCAGTAGCCGCCGCCGGTTTCCATTTTTGTACAATCATATCCTGCGGTACCGACGGATTAAAGGCTTCTTCCCAGCCAATTATCCTTTTGTTATATTTTTTAGCGATGTCATGCAGCCGTTTAACAAAGTAAGCCTGCAGGTCATCTGTGGTTTTTAATTCCTTCGCCTTCATAAACGCAACTATAGCAGGGTTTTGCTTCCAGGCTACACCGTTGTTTTCATCTGCGCCTATGTGCAGGTAAGCATCGGGGAACAGGCCGCTCATTTCTTTAAAAAAGTTGTCAAAAAAAGTATAAGTACTCTCTTTTGCAGGATCAATAGTTGGCGTTGGTATTGTATTGATCAGCTGCATAACCGTCATCAGGTTCAAATTCTTTATCGTATCCATATTGAACCGTCTTGCCGGTTTATAATTTGACGGGTAGCTTGCCAAAAAAGGATAAGCAGCCAGGATGCTGGTGCTGTGGCCCGGAAGGTCAAATTCAGGGACGATAATAATTCCCCGGTCATGCGCATAGCGCACCAGTTCCTTAATTTGTTCCTGTGTATAATACAGTCCGTTTGAACCAAATTGTTGCAATTTTGGATATATTTTCGACTCAACCCTAAACCCTTCGTCGTCTGAAAGGTGCAGGTGCAGCACGTTCATCTTTACTATAGCCATCGCATCGATATTTCTTTTTAAAACTTCGAATGTTATGAAATGCCGGGCTACATCTATCATTAATCCGCGCCATTTAAAACGCGGAGAATCCGAGATATTTACATCCGGGCAATAAAACCCGGTTCCGGATGGAGTTACCAATTGATACAAAGTTTCAAGCCCGCGCATAGCGCCAATATCGGTAGTTGCGATTAATACAATTTTGGATGATGATACCCCCAGCGTATAACTCTCGTCCACCCCGATCTCCGGTAATACCGTCTTACTGAAGCGAACGGACAGCTGAGCCTCAGCATTATTATCAGTAGCAGTAATGTACTCTTGCGGGAAATAAATTCCTGTACGTTTGCCAAGTTGCAGGTAAAACCGGTTAACGGCGGCAATCAATTTTTCGCTTACGGGCCCGTTAACTCCTATGGTAAATTGAGGCGTGAACATAAATTTACCATTTTGGAGCCTGACCGATTGTGGCCTTGGCATAAGATAAAGTGAATCTGTTGATTGGCCTTTAACTGATAAAAAGCCTGTGAGGAGAAGAAGAACTGTAAAGATGGCGCGCATGATTTTATATTTAATTAAATGAGACCCTTATGTTGATTGAAAATTAGTAATCCTTTTAAGGTGCAAATACCTCTTAAATAAACATCGGTGGTGTGTTTGATCAATTCGGACGGCTTTACCTTGAACATTTTATATGCTTCATTACGGGTTACAGATCTGTAAAGAACCCCAATTGCCGTCAAAATAATCGGAGCTTGCAGATGGCCCTGGAAATCACCATCCAAAATTCCTTTTTCTATAATACCAGTCAATATTTCACCAGCTTTTCTACTATAAAGTTTGATTGCTTTGTCCTGCAATTCCGGATAATAGTAGTTCAGGTCATGATAAAACAAATGGTTTGTCCCAAAGTCCAGTTCCATTGATTTATCGAATACAGAGCAAAGCACAACAACCATATTTGGCGAACTATCCTTTATCTCTAATAACTTTTTGTCTGTTTCTTTATAGTGAATGATCAGGCATTCTTCCAATAGCTCTTCCTTATTACTAAAGTACTTGTACATAGTTTTTGTAGAAATACCCAGCGGTACAACTAATTTTTGCATAGTCATTTTTCGGATGCCGTGTTTTAAAAATTCCTGTAACGATGTTTCAATAATTTTCTCTCTCATAAAGCCATTGGAAAATATTTCGTAAATATAATTTTCCATTTGGATATTGGAAAATATTTTTACAAAAATATTTTCCAAACAAAAAAATTACAGATAAAATGCTTTATTGACTCAGCACTTCAATAGTGTTTTGATCGGGCCCTCCGCCCCGATTTGCTGAGCCGGCTGCGATGTAGATGCGGTTTTTATAGGTCAAAGCACCGGTATCATGCCTTCCGGTTACAAGGTTGGGTAATTTTATCCAGGCGCCGTTTTTGGTATCAAAGGCTTCTACGTCCTGGTGCGATTCTTTTTGTGCGGCACTTTCGCCACCTATCACTACCAGCATTCCCCTATAATTAACGGCTGTACAGCCTGCCCTCATGGTTGGCAGACGTTGGTTTGCCGGCAAAGTTTCCCAGGTTTCCTTTTTAAAGTCGAACACGTCAATCTCGGGCACGGTCATTTGAATAACCTGTTTTGTTTTGGCAGATGTACGCCTGCCGCCCGCTAAGTAAAGCTTATGCCCTATGAGCACCGCATTAAAATGATCCCGCGCATGCGGAACATCTGGCATGGTACGCCATTTGCCTGTAGTCGGGTCAAACTCATCCATCCAGTTCATGGTGCCATCGTAATGACCGTCCTGTATACCACTAATCAGGTATATTTTACCTTTATAAACAACACAGCCGCCCGAGCCACGTAACCTGCCTGCTGGCATTTCGGGGCCTTTTTGCCATTCGTCTGCCTGAGTGTTGTAGGTATAAATATTTTCAATCGGCTTTTCGTGCGGATAGCCGCCGTTCATCGCACCAACAACATAAATGATATTTTTAATAGCCACTGCCTGGAAATGGTTTATTTCGATCTGTGATTTGCTTTTCGCCTGCCAGCTATTCGTTGCAGGATCGAAAACATCTACGGGCTTTATGCCCCTACCGCCGATGAGGTAGAAAAGCCCCTGTACTTCAACAAAGGTGCAATCTTCTCTTTTTTCGGGTGCGCCCTGGGCTGTGATAATTTGCCAGCCATGCTTGTTTCCCGTTTTAGAAGTATCCTGCGCGTTTGAAAAAATGGGCAACGAAAGAAGAATGATAAAACAATAGATAAGTTTATTCATGGCGTGGCGGTTTATTTAAAACTAAGATAAATATTCCATATCATTGAATTTTACAATTATCCTGGTAATTAATTTTTATATCTGTAAAACTACCTCTCACTAATTTTCCGTAGATTAACGTACGAAAAACGTTTTTTTTCATCTTTATCATTGCATTGCTGATTTCAGTTAAACAAAATGGATAACAGTTCAATTTATGCATTAGTGGGCTATTCGCTCATTGCATGCTGCGTTATTATGTTTTTTGTATGGGTGTGGGCGTATAAAATAAAAAATGCAGGCGTGGTTGATATATTCTGGTCGTACAATTTCCCGGTGATTGCCATCATCTTGCTGCTGTTTGCGCCTGGTTTTGAAACCCGCAAGCTGCTCATTTGCGCCATGGTGATCATCGCCGGCGGACGTTTGGGCACCCACCTGGCCGTAAGGGTATTGAAGTACCTGCGCCAGGAAGAGCCGCGGTATGCGCAAATACGAAAGGAATGGGGCAAAAATGCAGAAGTAAAAATGGCTTTCTTTTTTCAAATGCAGGCGTTGTCGAACGTGTTGCTGGCCATTCCATTTTTTATTATAACGATGAATACCGCGCCCCAACTGAATATTTTTGAATATGCAGGTGCAGCTTTATGGCTGATAAGTGTATCAGGAGAAGCTATTGCCGACGCACAGCTTGCCGCCTTTAAGAAGAACCCGGCAAATAAAGGCAAAGTTTGCGATATTGGCCTTTGGGGCTATTCCAGGCACCCCAATTATTTTTTTGAATGGCTGATATGGGTATCGTACTTTGTTTTTGCCCTTGGGTCGCGTTATGGATACATAGCTATAATCAGCCCTGCTATCATATTATATTTGCTGTTAAAAGTTACCGGCATACCAATGACAGAGGAACAATCGATACGAACAAAAGGGGATGCATTCAGGGCTTACCAGAAACGGGTAAGCGTTTTTGTGCCCTGGTTAAAAAAGGGTTAATTTTCTTCACCACCTTAGTTTTCTTCCCCTCTTTATGGCCTGCCATAGAGAGGGTGGTCGGGCGAAGCAAAGACCGGGTGAGTAAACTATACGAGCGACATTGGCGCCAATGCATGGCGGGTTGACTCACCCCAGCATCGCTTCGCTTGCTGACCCTCTCTTCGCCTTCGGCGGAAAGAGGGTAAAAATAGATTTTTCGTTACCTTTAAATACAATGTAATTACCTTAAAAACATAAAATCGCACCCTTCACAATCCAATCCCACCAAAAAAACGTAAACTTCTAAAAATTAAAACAACAAAGCCTCAAATATTCAACAATCTTACATGTGGTACGATAAACTGATAGAACAAAATAGAGTCCCGGATTTTTTACTTCGGCAGGGCATACGTAAATTATTAAAACAACGCCTTGATGATGAAAACAAAGGCGATGTTGAGGCACAGCAGGCACATTTAATGGCTTTGATAGATCAGTTAAAAGCATCACCCATCGCCGTTAATACTGCCGATGCCAATACGCAGCATTACGAAGTGCCTACCCAATTTTACCAGTACTGCCTCGGCAAAAACCTGAAATATTCCAGTGGCTACTGGAAACCGGGTGTTACTAATATTGATGCTTCAGAAGATGATATGCTGGAGCTTACCTGCCAGCGCGCCGAACTGCAAAACAGTCAGCATGTTTTGGAACTGGGCTGTGGCTGGGGTTCATTATCGCTTTATATAGCAGCCAAATATCCAAAAAGCACTTTTAAGGTAGTGTCAAATTCCCGCACACAAAAACTACATATTGATGAGCAGGCCAAACAGCGCGGCATTAAAAACTTAACAGTTATTACCGCAGATATGAACACTTTTACTATCGATGAGCAGTTTGACCGCGTGGTTTCGGTAGAGATGTTTGAGCATATGCGCAATTATACTTTGCTGATGAAAAAGGTGGCGTCATGCTTAAAGCCGGAAGGCAAAGTATTTATCCATATTTTTACCCATAAGGAATATGCTTACCTTTTCGAGGTAAAAGATGAAACCGATTGGATGAGCAAATACTTTTTCACGGGCGGCATAATGCCAAGTGACGACCTGCTATTTTATTTTAATGATGACCTGGTGGTTGAAAAACACTGGCACGTAAACGGCACCCATTATGGCAAAACGTCCGAAGCGTGGCTGCAAAATATGGATAAGCACAAGGCAGAGATCATGCCGCTGTTCGAGGCAACCTACGGCAAAGCCGATGCGCTAAAGTGGTGGGTTTACTGGCGCCTGTTTTATATGGCCTGCGCCGAATTATGGAACTACAACAAAGGCAACGAATGGATTGTCAGTCATTATTTATTTCACAAAACGAGCATATGATCCGTTTCTATCTTATCCTGATATTCTTCCTTATCTCCCTTTTAAGCTTTTCAAAAGCGCCGGAATATCATTTATGGCTGCTGGCTATCGGGGTAACTGAGTTTCCGCTCATATTTGCGGGAATCACCACGTTGCTTACTATTACAGGTATATGGGTGCAAAAATATCAGCTGGCCGGCACTGTTTTGGGCATTATTACCATACTGATCTTTCTTTCGCCAATTTTAAGGGCCTATTGGGTAGCAAAAGATTTAAAAGCAGGTATGTCAAGTGCATTTTGTGCTGCACCAAATAACGATTCACCTTTTAGCGCAATAAAATTATTTACGGGTACAAAGGATATCCCCTACCGCACTTTAACTTATGTAAAATATACCGATACATCGCTTAACCTTGATTTTTACCCTTCACAAATTGCCGACTTAAAACCATGTGTAATTGTTGTACACGGCGGCTCGTGGGCGGGCGGTGATAGCAAACAACTGCCCGAACTGAACAGCTACCTGGCGGCAAAAGGGTATAATGTGGTGGCCATAAATTACCGGATGGCGCCAAAATGGCAAACACCGGCGCCGGTGGAAGATGTACAGGCTGCCATTGCTTACCTTAAACAACATGCTGCCGAACTATACATTGATACCAACAAATTTGTGTTGCTTGGCCGCTCAGCCGGTGCGCAGATAGCCTTACTGGCCGCTTATACCATACATGAACCAGGTTTAAAAGGTGTAATTGATTTTTACGGGCCGGCAGATGTGGTTTGGGGGTACTCCGTCCCTTCAAACCCCTTGATAATGGATTCAAGAAAAGTAATGAGCGATTATATCGGGGGCACTTACAAACAAGTACCTCAAAAATATTTTAACTGCTCGCCGATTGAATTTGTGGACAAACAATCAGTGCCGACCCTAATCATCCATGGCGACAATGATGTACTGGTTTCGCCTGAACACAGTCGCCGCCTGAACGAAAAACTACAGCGAAACGAAATAAAGCATTACTTGTTAAAAGTACCCTGGGCTACGCATGGCTTTGATTATAATTTAAACGGCCCGGGTGGGCAGCTATCCACTTACGCAGTTGAAACTTTTTTAAATACCATCACTCAATAACATGCACAAAACGGCCATAATCGGGACAGGAATAGCAGGCATGGGCTGTGCTCACTTTTTGCACAAGCATACCGGCCTTACCATCTACGAGCAAAACGATTATGTGGGCGGCCATACCAATACTGTTACCATTGATGAAGATGGCAAACCTGTTTATATCGATACCGGTTTTATGGTTTTCAACTTTAAAACTTATCCTAATTTATGCAGGCTGTTTGATGAGATAAAAGCGCCGGTTAAAAAAACCGATATGTCGTTTAGCGTGCAGCATTTGCCCAGCGGGCTGGAATATAGCGGATCAAGCGTTAACCACCTTTTTGCACAGCGCAGGAATATATTTAACCTTAATTATATTAAAATGCTGAACCAAATCGGTCGTTTTAATAAGGAAAGCGTAAAGATATTAGACGACCCAAAGTATGCTAATTATTCAATCGGTGAATATGTTAAGGAGTTTGGCTTTGGCGAGGATATGCTATGGAAATACCTGGTGCCCATGAGTTCGGCGGTATGGTCGACACCGATGGAGCAGATGCTTGATTTCCCGGCGGTAACGCTGATCAGGTTTTTTCTAAACCATGGCTTTTTAGGTTTGGATACCCAGCACCAATGGTATACACTGATAAACGGCAGCCAATCGTACCGCGAAATACTGATAAAACCGTTTAAAGACCGCATAACAACCAACCGCAAGGCCATAAAAGTAGTGCGCGAAAATGGAAAAGTTACCGTTCATGCATCGGATGGCACGCAGGAAGTATTTGATAATGTGATCATCGCGGCTCACGGCGACCAGGCATTAGCAATGCTGGAAACGCCGACAGCTGATGAACAAATGCTGCTGTCAAACTTCAAATACCAATACAACAAAGCTGTTTTACATACCGATAACAGCATTATGCCAAAAGCCAAACTGGCCTGGAGCAGCTGGAACTACAGCATAAAAATGCAGGATGGCAAACTAACGCCAACCACCATTTACTGGATGAACCGCCTGCAACAGGTATCGGATAAGAGAGATTATTTTGTTTCGATAAATCCGCATGATAATATCGATCCGAAGAAGATCATCAAAGAATTGGATTATGAACACCCGTTATTTGATGTACCCGCCATAAACGCTCAGGCTGAACTACACAAACTAAACGAAACCGGCCCCATATATTTTTGCGGCAGCTATTTTAAATATGGCTTTCATGAAGATGCTTTTGCAAGCGCCGTCCAGCTTTGCTCACATTTGCTTGGGAAAGCGGTGTATGAGTAGGCTGATAGTCATTTGAAAGACTTGTCATTGCGAGCGAGGCGCGGCAATCGCGAACTATGCATTAACGCGCTGCTTGACTGTATTGCAAAGTTCGCGGTTGCTTCGTCGTTCCTCCTCGCAATGACAAATTTTTATTGTCCGGCATCATGATGTCAGTCCTTAAAAACCAAATCAACATACTTTAACCCACGAAGTTTTTTGTTGCCTTTTATAATTTCCCAGGTATCATCGCCGCCTTCAAATTTATAATAACGCATAAAATAAGTGTGCCCTTTTGTAAATGGCGTATCGGGTATAAAAACCACCGAACTATCCTTTAATTGGTACCGGCCATGCTGGATTGGCTGATAATCTTTCATATCCGTATCAGCGGGCATACGGTAAACAGGTAACAAGTTTTGCCATATATCTGTTGCGGTATCCCGGCCTATCTCCCCCGTTATTGCCGGGTCAAGCCCGGAAAATTTAACCGAATTATTATTGTTAATGAGGCTGATATGCCCAACAGGCGCTTTAACCCGGTGCGCACAACCGAAGCAAATAAGAAGGAAAAGTAAAACTGTTTTTTTCATTATAAAACCGGAAAAAACCTTCCCGGATTTTGACAAGATAAAAATATTTTACATAATATTTGTTTCGTACGAAACTTTTTCTACCTTTGATTCGTGATGAATATAAAAGATCAAAATAAACAACTGGAGCCAACCAAATCGGAACTTGAAATACTACAGGTTTTGTGGGAAAAAGGACCATCAACAGTACGCGAAGTAAACAACGAACTGCTGAAACAAAAGGATGTAAATTACACCACTACCCTTAAACTGATGCAGATCATGGCCGACAAAGGCATTCTTGCCCGCGACGAAAGCCAGATGAAACACATCTACCTGGTTGCTGAAGACGAACAAAAAACCAAAGAACACCTGCTTGATAAATTTGTGGATTCGATGTATAAAGGCTCGGCAAGCAAATTGGTAATGCAACTGCTGGGCAACAAAAAAACGTCAGAAGAAGATTTGAAGGCAATAAAAGAAATGCTGAATAAACTGGAAAAAGAATAATATCCAATAAAAATAAACCCGACTGTTATGGAAACCTCAACAGCAAATTCGCTAATAAGCGATCATATCATAAAAGCATTTTGCAACACATTAATGCACTCACTATGGCAGGGCGTTTTGCTTGCTGTAATAGCCGGTGCCATCATCATCTTTACAAAAAAAGCCAGCGCCGCTTACAGGTATAACCTGCTCATAGGCGCCCTTGCATTATTTGCCGGCGGTGTGGTGTTTACTTTTATTCTTCAAATGCAGCAGTCGCATGGTAACACGGCAGCTTATGTTATAAATACCCCGGGTACTGCGCCGGTTATAACACATACAATAACCGCACCCGCTATTCAGCAACGGGCAAAAGAAGGGCTTACGGAAACAGTTTTCAACTATTTAAACACGCATTATAATGTTATCGTTTTAATATGGTTTTTAATTATCTGCGCTAAAAGCGTACAGATGGCTGTTGGCTTGCATGGCGTATATCATTTAAAGCGTACAAGTGTTTTTGCAGTTGGTAAAGATTGGGAAAACAGACTTTCGCAACTATCCGAACAATTGCATATAAAACAAGTCGTTAGGTTAATGGAATCGGGCATTGCAAAAGTGCCTATGGTGATCGGCCATTTAAAACCTGTAGTACTTATCCCGATTGGGCTAATCAATTCCTTAACAGCCGATGAAGTAGAAGCGATTTTAATACACGAGCTGGCACATATCCGCAGGCGCGATTACCTGGTAAACCTGTTGCAAGGCTTTATGGAAATAGTATTCTTTTTTAATCCCGCAGTATTATGGATATCCCAATTAATTAAAACTGAAAGGGAAAACTGCTGCGATGACCTGGCCGTTTCCCAAAGCAATAATAAAGCAAGCTATATAAGCGCTTTGGTTTCATGCGAAGAATACCAGGCTGGAAGGCCAGCCTATGCTATGGCATTCCCGGGCAGCAAAAACACGTTGCTGGCCAGGGTTAAACGAATGATGGGTAACCACAACCACTCGCTCAATATGTTCGAAAAAACTGTGCTGGCCATTTGCCTGGTGGTTTTTGGTTTGGGTATATCGGCATTTTCTGCGCGGAATGATATTAAAAAAGCATTGAAATCCGTAGCGTCGATCATTCACCACGACGTCAAAACTGAACAAGCAGCGACCGTAAAAGTGATCAAGAATGACACAACAGCGAAGTCGGCCAATAATAATGCCGGTGCGGTGGTAAACCAGCTCCAGCAGCTGGCCCCATCTACCATAGATACCGCCAAACAGGCTGCTTTGACGTCGATGTTAACGCACAAAATGGATAGTGCCCGCGTTAGCGATGCCATGCCCAAATCGGCGTTGGCCGCCCTTGCAAAAATGGATACCGCTACATTTAAAAGGTTTCATGCTATCGGCCTTGAGCTTTACCGCGAGCGCCTGGTAACGGATACCAACCATTTGAACATCAGCCTGAACGACCATGAACTCATTGTAAACGGCGTAAGGATGCCGCAACAAGTGTTTGAAAGGATATCCAGGCAGTTTGGCAGGAAGGGCGAGCGTGGCAGTTATAGCGGCGGTTATACAAATACATATGCTCCGTCAGGTGCTCCGGAGCCTCCATCGATTGTTATACCGGATTTTGGCGATACGTTGGTTAAATATGGAATTGTTAAAGACAAGCGCTTTATACATGTTATATTTAATAGTCGTGGCCTCATTATCAATGGGGTGAAGCAACCGGACGATGTATTCCAGATGCTGTTCAAAAAATATGGCGAAAACACAAACATTACTTATACCAATAACGGATCGCCGGATACGCGAATGGAACAGAACGCATATTGGGCCGGGCAGCAAAGGAAGATTATAGACGAAATGCAGCGGGAGGGCCTGATCAGCAACCGCAAGGACCTTTCATTTACGCTTACGGATAAAACCTTTGTGGTCAACGGGTTGGTTCAAAACGGTGAGATATTCAAAAGATACCGCCATGAATATGTACCGGCGGATGCGGCCGATAACTGGACCTGGAATTACCCAGGCCCTCCGGGATATTACCAGGCATACGCAAACGGGTACCGCAATTACGGGGCATATTACCAGGCACAAGGCGCAGAGCGAAGGAGACAACAGGAAGAAATTGATAAGAAACTCGTCGCCGATTTACTACAGGATGGTTTGATCACTGATCCGAACAATGTGACCTTCTCATTAACCGACAAAAGGATTACTATAAACGGCAAAACGCAAAGCGACGAGGTCTATAAAAAATATAAGGAAAAATACCGGCCAAACAGTACCGGCACCAACTGGACCTGGAGTTATTCGCACCACGAGTAAACGCAAAATCTAACATTCATGTCATAAAAACTGATCGACGTATTATCGTGCGAAAGGGAAATATATGCTTGTTATGTTCGGCCGATGGCTTGATCCGGTGCCGTGAAATACTGTTGATAGTCAACATTCTTAACTTCTTGCTTTGGTCTTTCTGCTTTCAGCTTTCATCTAAATTAAGAAACCATGATAAAGAATTATTTTAAGATCGCCTGGAGGAACCTTGTCAAAAACAAGGTGCTTTCTTTCATCAACATTGGGGGATTGGCTGTGGGTATGGCCGTGGCCATGCTGATCGGTTTATGGATGTGGGACGAGTTATCGTTTGATACTTATCACCATAATTACAACTGTATCGCGCAGGTAATGCTAAATCAGACCCAAAACGGCAATGTTAATACCGGCTATGGGATACCGGCGGGCCTTGGCGCAGAGTTGCGTAAAAGCTATGGCAACGACTTCAAATACATCATTATGTCGTCCTTCCCATCTCACCACGTCCTGGCGGTGGGCGAGAACAAGATCTCTTCTTCGGGGAACTTTATGGATGCTGATGCGCCCAAACTATTCAGCCTTAAAATGATCGAAGGCACAGGCGGGGGCCTGGGCGATCCTTCTTCCATATTACTTTCCGAATCCTTATCAAAGTCGCTTTTTGGGAATGCTCCGGCCATTAACAAAACGGTTGTGATGGACAATGGAAAAGGCTTTAAAGTTACGGGCGTTTATAAAGACCCGCCTTATAATACCACATTTCACCTCAGAGATATATCATTCATAGGTCCATGGAGCTATTATGCAGTAAACGTATTGCCCAATTGGGTTTTTAATGCCTGGGGCTGGGACTGTGCGCATCTGTTTGTACAAACAACCGATAATGCAGATATGGCAAAGGTTTCTGCAAAGATCAGAAATGTAATATTTGCCAAAGCAAATACCGGGGATCAAAAATCCCAACCGGCGATATTGCTTCGTCCCATGAGCAAATGGCATTTGTACCAGTATAAGGATGGCGTACTGGTATGGGGAAAAATGCAATACGTATGGTTGTTTGGTATGATCGGCGTATTCGTGCTGCTGCTGGCCTGCATTAATTTCATGAACCTTAGCACCGCCCGCAGTGAAAAACGCGCCAAAGAGGTAGGCATCCGCAAAGCGGTTGGCTCATTAAGGGGCCAATTGATAAAACAATTCTTTTGCGAGTCGTTCCTTATTGCCGCGCTCTCGTTTATCCTTTCCGTGCTGCTGGTGCTGGCTGCGATACCCTGGTTTAACGATATGAGTGGTAAACAGGTGTCCTTTTTGTGGGATGAACCTTTGTTTTGGGTAGCGGCCATTGGCTTTACCTTTTTTACAGGAATCATCGCCGGGAGTTACCCTGCATTTTACCTCTCCTCGTTTAAACCGGTGAAAGTGCTAAAGGGTACTTTTAAAGCGGGGCCGCTTGCCGCTATTCCACGCAAAGTTTTGGTAGTTGTTCAATTTACGGTTTCTATAGTTTTGATCATTGCTACCATCGTGGTTTTTAAACAAATTGAATTTGCCGAAAACCGCCCGGTGGGGTACAGCAAAGATGGCCTGGTTAATATTACCATGACGAATGCCGACCTGCACAAGCAATTTAGTGCCTTCAGGAACGATCTGCTGGCGTCGGGCGCTGTAGCAGAGGTAGCAGAATCAACAGATGCGGTTACGGGGAACGGCAATAATGTGAGCGGCCTGCAATGGACAGGCAAAGATCCGGGCATGGCAGATGATTTTGGCATAGTGGGTGTTACGCCTGAGTATGGTAAAACCGTCGGCTGGCAATTTGTAGCGGGCAGGGATTTTTCCAGGCAATTTCTCACCGATTCAAACAGCATCCTATTGAATGAGGCTGCTGTTCAATACATGGGCTTAAAAAAGCCTGTTGGCGAAACGGTGAGAATGAATAATAATAATTATACCGTTATCGGGGTGGTAAAAAATATGGTGATGAACTCTCCATACGAACCGGTGAAACAAACCATATTTAATATGAACAAAGGCATGGGCGGTTTTTTAAACATAAAGATCAACCCAAATGTAAGCGCACACCAGGCGTTAAGAAAAATTGAAGCTGCTTTTAAAAGTTATTCTTCCTCCATGCCATTCTCATACAAATTTGCCGATGCCGAGTACGCGAAAAAATTTGAAGGCGAAGAGCGGATCGGCAAACTGGCCCGGTTTTTTGCGGCATTCGCCATATTTATCAGTTGCCTGGGCTTATTCGGGATGGCATCTTTTATATCCGAACAACGGGTTAAAGAAATAGGCGTTCGCAAAGTACTGGGCGCTTCTGTTTTTGGTTTGTGGCGTTTAATGTCGAAGGATTTTGTAATAATGGTTGTGATCTCACTATGTGTTGCCATGCCCGCCGCGGCGTGGATAATGCACAACTGGCTGCAAAATTATACTTATCGTACAGGATTATCCTGGTGGGTGTTTGCGATTTCAGGTTTTGGTGCGCTGGTAATAACCCTGCTGACCATAAGCTATCAAAGTATTAAAGCGGCAATGGCCAACCCGGTTAAAAGTTTGAAGACAGAGTGAACACATTATAGAAAACTAAATAGCTACGCCCATCTCTGTGTTTCTCCGTGCAATTTTTCTGTATTCTCCGTGGTGAAAATTTAACCACAGAGGACACAGAGGAGGCACAGAGAACACAAAGCAAGTAAATTCCAAAAACAACAACATGACCAAAAAATTAACGGCTTTTTTAGCCGCATGGCTGCTTATTGCCATATCTTTTGCACAGGCCCAAACCGGCTTTTCGATCAAAGGCAAAATAACGTCGCCAGATGGCAAACCGCTTGACGGCGCTACCATGTACCTCAACCGGACGGCTGACTCGGCATTAGTAAAAGCCGCACTGAGCGAAAAGGACGGGAGTTTTGTTTTTGCGGGGCTCAAACCAACGGGTTACCGGCTTATCGTGAGTATGATCGGCTATAGACAAAACAAATGTGGCGTGATCAAACTGCAAAGGGATACTGTTTTGCCGGCAATCATCCTGCAACCAAACGAAACCAGTTTGAAGGAAGTGTCCATAATTGCCAAAAAACCACCGGTTGAGCAGCTGATCGACCGCACAGTGGTCAACGTAAGCGCCTTACCTGGCAACGCCGGCACAACGCTATTGGACCTGCTGGCCAAAGCGCCGGGCGTAGGCGTTGACGACAACACCATCAGCCTGCAAGGCAAAAGCAGCGTTACGATCTACATTGATGATAAACCAACTTACCTTTCGGGAGATGACCTCGCCAATTATCTACGCTCGTTGCCTTCGTCCGGCATCGACCGCATAGAACTGATGACCAACCCGCCGGCCAGGTACGATGCGGCGGGCTCGGGCGGTGTGATCAATATCCGCACCAAGCGAACAAAAGAAACGGGCTTTAACGGCAACCTGAATTTAAACTATATACAAGGGAAATATACCCGCACTAACAACAGCTTTAACCTCAATTACCGGCAAAACAAACTGAATGTAGCGGCCAATCTTGGCTATACGCTGAATAACAATTACAACGCTATCAATCTAAACCGTTATTTCGACCCTGCGGTAATTACCGATATTGCCCCCGATTTTACGCAAAACTCGTTTATCAAACGCCATTCGGAAAATTACAGCGGCAGGATCAATATAGATTACTATGCCACCGATAAAACAACGTTTGGCGCAGCCTTTACCGGCCTGTTTACGCAAGGCGACAACCATACCGCCAACACCAGTCTGCTGAGCAGTACACAGGGTCAGTTAGACTCTATCATCACAGCCAATAACATGGATAAGCGGCAATTTAAAAATGGCAGCATCAACCTGAATTACCGGCACGAATATGATAAAAAAGGCAGCGAATTAACAGCGGACCTGGATTATGTTACCTATCGCACGCAACTCAATCAAACTTTTGCGAACAGTAGCTTTTATCCCGATGGAACCCTGTATAATTATGCTTTGGTTACCGGCGACATTCCGTCAAACATCAATATTTATTCGGCCAGGACTGATTACAGTCACGTATTGGCCAACGGTGTAAGGCTTGATGCCGGGCTGAAAACCAGCTATACCAAAACAGATAATATTGCCGATTATTTCGATACCAATAACGGCATAACAACGCCCGATTATAATGAAACCAACCATTTCCTGTACAACGAAAACATCAATGCGGCCTATATCAACGCCTCAAAAGACTTTAAGCGGCTATCCGTACAGGCAGGGCTGCGGTTTGAAAACACCATAGCCAGCGGCAACCAGTTGGGCAACCCCGAGAAGCCGGATTCGTCCTTTAGCCGGAATTATAACGGCTTTTTTCCAACGTTATACGCACAATACAAATTAGATACGGCCGGCAAACAAAAGCTGGGCTTTAATTTTAGCCGCCGCGTGGACCGGCCTAATTATGCACAACTAAACCCTTTTCTTTCGCCGCTGGATAAGTTTACCTATAATACCGGCAACCCCTTTCTGCTGCCCACCTATTCGGATAATTTGCAGCTGTATTATACTTTTAAAGGGATAAAAATAACGCTGTTTTATACTTATGTTAAAGACCGCGTGGACGGATTGATACAGATCATCAACGGCTATTACTATAACGAGCCGGGCAATATCGGCAGCAGCTACCAAAAAGGAATAGAAGTTAACGCCGACCTGGACCCCGCCAAATGGTTCAACATCCATTTATACGCCCGGCTGATGGACTTGCACACCGTAACTGACTTTTATACCGGGGCCCTAAATACAACAGGCGAGCAGTTTGTTTTTAGGCCAACTTTCACGTTTACTCCCGGAACCGGTTGGACCCTGCAGGCCTACGGAAATTACCAGACCAGGTTTACCAACGAGCAATTCATCGACCTGCCACGCGGCTCGCTTAATTTTGCTTTTGAGAAGAAATTGTCTGCAGCCTGCACTATTGAGCTTGATTTTAACGATGTTTTGCATACGGTAAACAGCAG
>Ga0207054_1059_pt1 | contig 35996 bp, 35 predicted proteins | sample Alteio_BWMinCont_60_FD_153288 | JGI IMG/M metagenome (GOLD analysis project Ga0207054, IMG submission 153288) | Enriched cells from forest soil in Barre Woods Harvard Forest LTER site, Petersham, Massachusetts, United States -... | ecosystem: Environmental > Terrestrial > Soil > Temperate forest >... | reverse complement strand
TAAGATGTGTCATGACCAATTATTTATACGAAAATAATTAAATTCCGCCATATAAAAAAGCAGATGGGTATAACAACGTTCAACAGGTCGGGCGCTTTTCTGAATGCTGCAATAAAACAGGTCACTTTACATCATTAGCAAAAGGCTTCGTTTGTTATCTACTGCCGCCGGTTCAAAGGCAAAGCTTGAACCTAAATTTGAGTCAGCATCCCGCCGACCTAACCCAATGTTGTTCAGGGGGACCAAGTTCGCCGAATGGCTTTCACATCTTCAAATCTCAAATTCAATTTTGAACATCGTACCCTCATTTTCTTTGCTCTTTACGCTTATTTTTCCGTTAAGCGCTTCTACCTGTGTTTTTACCATAAACAATCCCAATCCTTTTCCTTCTGCATTGGTATGAAACCGCTTATACAGGCCAAATAGCTGTTCACCATTTTTTTTTAGGTCAATTCCCATTCCGTTGTCGGTAAAAACTAATTGTAGCTTGTTGTTTACCAGGCTGCTTTTAATTTCAATAAGGCACTGTACCTGCTCCCGGCGGTATTTAATGCTGTTTGAAATAAGGTTATAAAAAATGCTGTACAAATAAGCCCGTAAAGTTAATAAGCTATTGATCTCCGAAAAATCATATTTTATTTGTATTCCATATTTATCAACAAGATTCTGAATGCTAAACTTTATTTCGTCAACCAATGTCGAAAAATGGACAATTTCTTTTGTGTCGTTAGTATCTCCTTTTAGCTGTAAAATACGGTTAAGGTCTTTTACAACGTCATCAAGCCTTGTAACAGATATATTGATGCCGCCAATGAGCGTTTCCTTATCGTCTGTACTTAGTTCGGGATCATTTAAGGCGCTTGATGCACCAATTATATTGGCAACCGGCGCACGGAGGTTGTGAGAAATGATATAGGCAAATTGCTCCAGGTCAATATTTCTGAGCATCAAGTCGCTAACTATTTTTGCCCGTTCATCGTTAGCAGCGGCCAATTCTGCTGTACGTTTTTCTTTTTCCTCATTTTGGCGCAAGTATTGTCCTATTAAAATAAGCAAAAGTATAGTGAAGGCCACCATTGAAATAAACACGATCCTTGAAACCAGCTTGAACGACTTCGAGCTGCGCCCGTTCGTTTCCCTTCGGATTTTAAGTAGCCTGTTTTCCTCCTGTTGAATGGCATTAGTAATTTGACGGATATGGTTAGCATAAAGCTGGCCTTGTTTTGCAGATATATAAATGATTGCCGGATTTATTCCGTGTTTACTTCTTAATTCAATGGTTTTGAATGAAAAATTCAACAACTTGCGCATGTAATAATCAAGGGAGTCTATTCTCTTTTGCTGCGAAGAGTTGTCCTGCGTGAGTTGCCGGAGTTGCCCGATGTTTGCAAAGGCATTTTTTTGGGCGGGAAATAAAGGTCCGAGAAAAGTGCTGTCATTAGTAAGTACAAAACCCCTGGATGCCGTTTCCATGTCTTTAGCCGTGGAGAGAATATTGCCCGATTGGTAGATCACTTGCTCGGTATGTTGCACCCAATGTTCGGAGTCAAGGAGCTTTTGATTACTTTCGTAAACCGCGTACCCTAATATACCATTGCCCGCCAAAACTGCTAACGAAAATAGATAGAGTTTTTGACGGATGCTGGCTTTCATTCAGGTTGCAGATGTATTGTGTCAGTAAATTTATTTTTATACGTAAAACAGCCTTTCTTTGTTGTTTAATTCAAGTCGATTTTTAATGGTTTGGGCAATAATTGCGGAGATATTGTTCGCCTTAAAATCAACACCAACAAAATCATTAAATTCAATAGTCCGGGTGACTAAATTTGCTTCATTAACTTCGTCCTGATCAAATCCCTCCACTGTTTGAATTTTGAAAACCCGGACGGTTATGTGTGTCTTAGATGGGCATAGCATCCGAGACTTCGTATACGAGCAGCAAGTGATAAGTAACAAATGAAGCTTGTCTATTTTTTTTGATTTTACAGATACACGAAAAACAAAACCATTGATTATCAATGATTAACAGCTTTAAAAAACGCAGTGCTGTTGTGAAATGAACGCTTGGCGCGAAAAAAGTCAAAATCCTGACTCTTGGTTCTTGATTCCTGGCTCTCCCCCCTACTTCTTCAACGTCGTTTCAAACAGCTTAAAAATCCGTTTATACTCATCCGCCCAGCTGCTTGGTTGTTCAAAGGCATGATCTTCTACCGGGTACGAGGCCAGTTCCCAGTTGTCTTTATGCAACTCGATGAGCTTTTGCTCAAGCCGGACGATATCCTGGTAATTCACATTTTGGTCAACCATGCCATGCAGCATTAACAAGTTACCTTTCAGGCCATCGGCAAAGTAAATAGGCGAGCTAAGGCGATATGCTTTTTCGTCATTGTAAGGTTCGTTCAAAATTTCATCGGTATAGCCATGGTTATAATGCGCCCAATCGGTTACCGAACGGATGGCGCCGCCTGCTGCAAAAACGTCGGGCTCAGTAAACATGGCCATAAGGGTCATAAAGCCGCCGTACGAGCCGCCGTACAGGCCTACATGTTTGGGGTTTACGCCGTATTTATCAACCAGCATTTTTACGCCATCCACCTGGTCGGTTAAGTCCTTACCGCCCATGTGGCGATAAATTGCGGTGCGCCAGTCGCGGCCATAGCCGGCGCTGCCCGAGTAGTCCATATCCAAAACGGTATAGCCATTATCGGCCAGCATGTTGTTAAACATATACTCGCGGAAATAATAACTCCAGCCGTATTCAACATTTTGCAAATAGCCCGCACCATGTACAAAAACAACGGCAGGCTTGGCCGGGTCAGGGTTTTTAGGTAGATATAAATGTGCATAAACATCGCTGCCATAGCGGTTTTTAAAGGTGATGATCTCCGGGGCGCGCCATGGGTACGATTTAAATTCTTCGGTGGTTGAATTGGTAACCTGCGTTGCTGTTGCTCCCGGTTTATTAGGCTGCACATACAATTCCCAGGGCTTATTGGTGTACGAATAACGGATAGCCAGCCATTTTTCATCCGGCGAAAGCGATATTTCGCTCATACCTTTCATCGAAGTAATTTTAACCGGCTCGCCGCTAGTAACTGCAACTCGGTAAAAATTGGTAATACCAGGATGTTCCATGTTTGCGGTAAAGTAAAACGCCTTTTTATCGTTTGATAATTGCAAAGTTTGCACTTCCCATTTACCGCTGGTGAGTTGTTTTTTCGATCCGTCGTTTACGTCCACCAGGTAAATGTGTGCATAACCGCTGGCCTCGCTTTCAAAATAAAAATGGGTGTTATCTGTCCAGCCCCCATTGCCCCTGCCGGGGCCGCCAACCCAGGCGTCGTTGTGCTCCCTGTCGAGCGGGCTTAAATTTCCTGTTGAAGGGTCAAGTTTCATGATCCACTTGTCCTTATTGTCCTGTGCCGTTACTATTACAACAGCATTTTTGCCATCCTCGCTCCAGTAAGGGCCGCGTATCGATACCTTACGGTCGTCACTGCGTTTGGTACGCTGCTCCAGCTCTTTAGGGTAATCTTTTATATATTCAGGTATATCTTTTATGCCGGGGATAGCCGACGTTACTATTTTATAAACCGAATCCCGCTGCGTATCGAAAATAAAGGATTCAGAGGTCGCCTGCGGACCGCCAACCTTCTCGCGGTTGGGGATATCTTCGGTAAAGCCCGACGCAGTTACATAATCGGGCACTATTGTCCTTTTTTCACCTTCGGGCAATTTAACCAAACGGTAGGTTATATAGTGCCCGTCCGGACTAAGCGTAACACCGCCAACTGCCTTATCGTCAACAGCAATCTCCTTTAACTTTTTCGGCTCAAATTCTTTCCGTTCTATCGAATCAAGCTTGCGGTCTTTATCTTTTACTTTTATGATATCAAAAAGTTCCAGTTGTTCGCTTTTAAGCCAGCGTTCCTGGTCGTTGCCCGATGCAGCCTGGTCGCCCTTTCCGCCCGCGCCCTGCCTGCCACGCCTTCCGGCAGCTTGTGGTACTGCGGCTGTTGCTGCCGAATGAACAAAATTTGTTAGCTGTATCAATTGGCCGCCGTTAAGCTTTAACGAGTACAAATTTTCGCCACGTATAAATAGCACTTTGCTTTCATCGCTGCCGAATGACGGGTTGCTTTCGCGATCTGTGGTGCTGGTTAACTGCTGTTCGTTGCCGGTTTTTAGCTCGAAAATATATATGTCCCCGTTCTTCTCATATACTTTTAAGGTGTGTTTTTTATTCCATTGGCCGTATTCCGGCACAAGTGTCTTTTGCTCATCTATGCTTATTTTAACCGCCTTTATATCGCTGGGAGTGATGGAAAACAATTCGTCCCGGTCGGCATTTTCGGGGTTCCAGTTAAAATAAATTTTCTTGCTATCATCACCCCAATGCACATTTGACGGGGATACGCCTATCCATTTTGGATCGCGCATTATTTTTTCAACGGTTAAGGTTTCAAGTTTTTGGGCGAATGCACCTGTAGTTGCTGCAAGCAGCAAAAGGGTAAAGGATTTCTTCATACTATAATTAGTGAGTGGTTGATTAGGTTGGATTAAGTTGATTAGGTTTGAAGCTGATGTTAAAAAACTTAATCAACAACTCACGTAATCAACTTAATCAACCAATATCAACCGCAAGTTAACAACTAAAATAATCATTGCTATTTTTAGTGATTATTTTGTTACAAATGAAAATAAACGGCCAGGACTTTACGCTTCGCAGCTGGGAGCCGGATGACGCAGCATCCATTCAAAAGCACGCGGACAATCCGAATATCTATTCGTTTTTAATGGATAGGTTTCCGCACCCTTATACGATGGAAGCCGCTATCGGCTGGGTAACCCTGATGCTTGACCAGGATCCTTTTGTCAATTTCGTAATTGAAGTTGATGGCATGGCCGTAGGCGTTATCGGCCTTGAATTGAGGGATGATATTTACCGCAAAGCGCCGCTATTAGGCTACTGGCTTGGTGAGGACTATTGGGGACGCGGTATTATGCCGCAGGCTGTAAAATTGATGGTCAATTATGCATTTACCAATCTTGATATTGTCCGCATACAGGCAGGCATATTAAGCAATAACCCAAAATCGATGCGGGTGTTGGAAAAGGCAGGTTTCACAAAAGAAGGCATATTGAAAAACGGAATCGTTAAAAACGGGGTGGTGCTTGATGAGCATATTTACGCTGTTTTGAAATCTTAGATGTGAGATTTGAGACGTGAGATTTGAGATAAAACATGTACTAATTTCCTATAAATTCCTTGTAGAGACATGATGCTTCAGGTCTCCTGCCTGCCAATCACCACATACGGGTCGCGTTTGCAAATCGATTTTATAGCGTAAATATTTTATCCCGCTCCCGTTGCAATTTTGCCATGTACGCGGAAGACGTGAAGCATCACGTCTCTACGATTTTCCAAATGAATAATTTCGCGTCCGGCCTTTATAATCAATAAGTATTTCTACGCATTAATTTGCCGTATTTATACCTGATCATTCAGGTACTTCCCCTCTTTAACAGGCTTACTGTACCAGCTAATTTTACAAATAAAAGCAGGGCGCTTTTTAACATACCCCCGGAAGCCGAAAAGGGTGAAAAGAGTAGGCAGCCAGTTTAAATTTTCTATCATGGCAACTAAAAAAACATTTTCAAAAGGAAGTACCATTTATGTATCGGTACCTGCAAACTTAAATCTTGAGCAAACCCATGCTATCACCGGTGAAATACTGCGTGTTGCAGGTTGCCCAACTTGTTATTCGGGTTTCAAATTCCAGTTCCTGGATGAGGCTGAACTGATCAGCGCACAGTATAGTGCTAACAGTGAACTTAAAGTAGGCTAAAACAAGGTAGACAAATGGACGAACTTGGCGTAGGACTTGTTTACTTTAAAGGATTTGAACGCTTTCTTGCATCGCATTCATCGTTGATTGATGTTGTGGAGATTGAACCGCAGACACTGTGGTATGATAAAAACGATGAATGCAATGCATTTAAGTACGACCAGGATGTAATGGATTTCCTGGTATCCTATGAACGCCCGAAGATATTCCACGGGGTAGGTTATCCAATAGGCGGCACTAATTTACCGCAGCAACCGCACTTTAATACTTTACGGGAGCAGACAGAAATATTGAACCCCGAATGGATAAGCGAGCACCTGAGCTTTAACATGTTTAATGAGGCTGGCAGGGATATTAATTCCGGTTTTTTGTTGCCGCCTTTGCAATCAAAAGAGGGTATAAAAACGGCGGTGGCAAACATCAGGCGCTACCAATCAGAAATGAACCTCCCTTTTGCCTTTGAAACTGGCGCCAATTACCTGCTGCCACGAAAAAATGAGATACCCGACGGCTTATTTGTAAGTAGCGTTGCCGAGGAAGCTGATTGCTACATTTTGCTCGACCTGCATAACATCCTGGCCAATCAAAGAAATGGCCGGCAGAGTGTTAAAGATTTTTTGAAAAGCCTCCCATATGAAAGGATCATGGAGCTGCATGTTGGCGGGGGTATTTACTATAAAGATTATTACCTGGATGCACATAGCGGCCCGTCAGACCGTGAGCTGTTAAGCATCCTCGAAGAGGTGGTTGGCAAACTACCAAATTTAAAAGCGTTGATGTTCGAAATTGACCCTGAATCATTTACAAAAGTGCCCGAAGCAGCAATAACCAATCAATTAATTACCATGCGGCAAATATGGGACAAGCGCGGCTTTTATTACAAAAGCAGGAAAAGTGTACAGCCCAGTATCACTAATGAAAACTTCGATGAAACCATATCGGTAAACGAATGGGAAAATACTTTAGGCAACCTTGTTTTGGGAAAGGAGCCTAAAAATGAACTGGCAAAAGAATTAAGTAAAGATAAAGGCATAAGCATTATTAAAGACATGGTATTCAATTTCCGGGGATCGGTATTGATCTCTATGCTGAAACTTACGACCCGTTTACTCCGGCTTTCAGTTGGTGAAGAACGCTTTAATAAATATGTAGAAGATTTTTTTGAAAATGAATATCCTGAACTGCTGCCGGTTATTGTAGCCGAACAATTCGCGGTTTATATATTGTTAAAAAACACGAAAGTACTTTACCTGGAAAATATCCTGGAATATGAACTTTTCTCTATTTATACAGCGATAGACAAACAAAACAGGAGCGTTAATTTCAATTTTGACCCGTCGCCTGTTTTTGCCGCCCTTGAAAACGCACAATTGCCGGCTGTACAGCCGATGAACAAAACCGTAAAACTACAGGTGGTGTACGATCAGCCTTCAATAAATAAAGAATTACTAAGTTTTAGCCCCGTGGTACACAATTAGAAAAGCACGATAGAGAATGATAATTTTTTTAATAATATTATGGAAACTGAAGGAAAACTTTCGCGAGAGACTACCATTTATGTATCGACGCAATCGAAACTTAACGTTGAACAAACCCAAAGCATAACCAACGAACTGTTACGCATTATTGGGTATCCCAATTACAACCAGCGCCTGAAATTTCATTTTATAGATGAAGGCAATTTAACCGAAGCAAATGCATCCGTGGATAAAGATTTTCACGTATCGATAAACAACTAAGCGTTTTGATAGCAAAAAAAAACTTCCGAAGTTTTTAAAGCTTCGGAAGTCTGATCGGATAAAATCCTGTGAATCCCTTAATCCTATAAATCCCGGTCTTATTTACCGCTGCCTACCTGCATCGGGTTTACACCAACTGATTGCCCGCGTGCGCCGCCCGCTGCAACCTTTTGTTTAAACACCTGGAATTTTGACGGCTCGGGCAATTTGCCCCAGTAGTTATTACTTTCATCAATATCACATGTTTCGCGGAAAGGATCAACCAATATCGAGGCTACTTCCTTATCCTGCACATAGAATTTTGATACATGTTTTTCATTCAAACGCCATACCTGGGCGGGAATGCGGTCTATTAGTTTGGTGCCATCAACATAGGTAAACTGTACAATGATAGGCATCACCAAACCACCTTTATTGCTGAAATTCAATTCATAAAAAAACTTGTTAGCATATTTTGCTTTGTCTTCATCGGTAAATGCCTCGGGTGCACGGTCAGCCATTGTTTTGGCTTTCGTCATGTCCCTGAATTTCGAGCTATCCACAGATGCAAGGCCACGATCGTATTTCCAGTAAAAATCGCGTACTGTCGTATCTTTGTCTACATAAAATTGTATTTTCTTATCCTCACGGTTCCTAATCTTCGATATATCATCAAAGTTGTTCACTAAAGGCGCAGCCACTTTATTGCCGCCCGGCCTGGCGCCGCCGCGGCCACCAAATTGCGCAGGCAGGTTACCATCCAGGTCAGCCTTGGCTACCTTTACCGAATCAAGCGAAATATCGCAAGGTTCTATCCCATAAAACCAGCCTCTCCAAAACCAATCCAGGTTTTCGCCGCTGGCATCTTCCATTGTCCTGAAAAAGTCGGCAGGTGTTGGGTGTTTAAATTCCCAACGCCTTGCATATTCTTTAAATGCAAAGTCAAACAGCTTACGGCCCATAATGGTTTCGCGCAAAATATTTAATGCTGTAGCTGGTTTGGTATAAGCATTGGGACCGAACCTAACTATATCTTCAGAGTTGGTCATGATAGGCTCCAATTCATTTTTGGGCAGCTTCATATAATCAATCTGGGTATACGCAGCGCCTTTTTTGCTTGGGAACGAGTTGTCCCAAAGTTCTTCTGTAAGGTATTCCACAAATGAGTTCAGACCTTCATCCATCCATGTCCACTGGCGCTCATCGCTGTTTACTATCATCGGGAAAAAGTTATGCCCAACTTCGTGTATAATTACGCCTATCATGCCGTTCTTGGTGCTTTCGCTATAAGTGCCGTCTTTTTCAGTACGGCCGTTGTTAAAGCAAATCATCGGGTATTCCATGCCGTTTGATGCCTCAACACTCTGTGCAACCGGGTAAGGGTATGCGAAGGTGAAGCTTGAATATGTTTTAACAGTATGCGCTACCAGCCTGGTTGAATATTTACGGTACAAGCCATAAGCTTCTTTGCCGTAATAGCTCATGCACATTACGTTTTTGCCTTCAACATCCTGGCCCATGCCATCCCAAATAAATTTACGCGACGATGTCCATGCAAAGTCGCGCACGTTATTGGCCTGAAAAACCCAGGTTTTAGTGGCAGTGCTTGGATGGATTTCCCTGTTTTTGGCTTCATCCAAGGTAACTATCTCTACCGGTACTTTCGATGTTTTTGCCTGGTTGTATTTTGCTAACTGGCCGGGTGTTAACACGGCTGCATAATTGATACACTCGCCGGTGCCGCCAATCACGTGATCAGCCGGAACGGTCATCTGCACATGGAAATTACCGAAGGTTAAAGCAAACTCGCCCCTGCCGGTAAACTGGTGGTTTTGCCAGCCCTGGAAATCGCTATAAACGCAAAGGCGAGGGTACCATTGGGTCATAGTGAACAGGTAGTTGCCATCACCGGGGAAAAACTCATAGCCACCGCGACCGCCCAAAGTTAGCCTGTCGCTTATTTTATAGCTCCATTTTACTTTAAATACAAATTGCTGCCCCGGTTTTAAAGGCGTTTGCAGATCTACGCGCATCATAGTTTTATTGATGGTATAGGGCAATGCTTTGCCTAAGGCATCAGTGATGCTGGCTATCTTATCACCATAACCATTATCATCAGTTTTAATTTCCGCCCTTTCTAATGCTGCTGTACCTGCCACTTTTGGCATCACTGTGCTGCTCTGGTAATTGGCATTATCAAGGTTGTTGTGCTGGTTTTCGTCAAGTTGCAGCCATATATAATCCAGCGGATCGGGCGAGTTGTTGAAATAAGTGATGGTTTCTTCGCCGGTAAGTTTCAGGGCTTTTTCGTCAAGGCTACATTTAATATTGTAGTCTGCACGTTGCTGCCAGTACTTTGCACCGGGCGCGCCACTTGCCGTGCGCTGCTCATTTGGCGTAGGTAAAATAGTGCCAAGCTGTTCGAACTTGTTACCATGATTGCTGCCGGGATTATTCTGAATATCCTGCGCAAAACCTGCACTGAAACAGACACAGGCGGTAAATAGTGTGGTAAATACTTTTTTCATTGTATAATTAATTAAGATCAGTTTTCTTTGTTATTAGTCCGGCAGTCGGAAAAGACCGAAAGTCCGGAAGATGTACTTGTTGCCTCACCTAAATCCTCTCCAAAGGAGAGGACTTTAACTTCGCGCTTTTTTAGCCCTCTCCTTTTGGAGAGGGCTGGGTGAGGCGAAATCAAAACGGTAGCCTCTCCAAAGCCATTTTCACCGAAAGCGCAAATACTCCCGATGAAAGAAAAAATATCCAGTCGCGCCTTTTTACTTTTAAACCATTTAAAAACAGCAGGCCGATAATTAAAATTATGGCCACGCAAAATATTTGACCAGCCTCTAAGCCTACGTTAAAACCGAAAAGCCCCCAGCCAATGGTTTGATCTTTGGCCAGCATAATACGGATAGCGTTTGCGAAACCCATACCATGTATTAAGCCGAAACACAAGGCAAGATAATAATTTATCCGGGCACTTTTATTCTTTTTATCAACCTGGATGATGTTGTTCAGCGCTGTTAAAAAAATTGTGCAGGGTATTAAAAACTCCACCCATTTACTGCTGAAACGGATAATATCATATACACTCAGCGCCAATGTTAGCGAATGCCCTATGGTAAACGCGGTAACCAATATCAGCACCTTTTTAATGTCCCCAATGGCGTAAACACAAGCGAGGGCGAGGATAAACAGCTGATGGTCTAACGCATCCTTGCTGATAATATGCTCCCAACCCATCTTAAAATAAAAAGCAAAGTCGGACATTATAAAACTAACGGTTGAAAGCACTAATTTAGGGCGTTTTTTTAACTATAAAAATTCCGGTACACTATGTTGGCTTTTATTTACAAACCGCTATTATATTGTTACATATTTGGGGGCATAATTGCACCTGTTAGCCATGCTGTTAAGGGTTTTCACCCCATACATGTAAGCACCAGCAATGTTGAATACAACGGCAAGGATAACAAGCTTGAAGTAATATGTACCATTTTTACCGATGATTTTGAGGCCGCCCTTGCCAAACAATACAAGGCCAAAACCGACCTCAGCAAAACAGAGATGCATGCCGCCATGGACGCCCTTGTTAAAAGCTATTTAGCCGCCAACCTGCACATAAAAGCAGATGATAAACCGGCGAACCTGAATTATTTAGGCTTTGAGCTTAATAAAGAAGCCGTGGATGTTTACCTCGAATCGGACAAGCTGCCCCCAGTAAAAAAAGTAGAGGTAGAAGTAAGCCTGCTACATAACCTTTTTGACGACCAGATAAATATTGTACACATTATTGTAAACGGCGTAAGGAAAAGCGAGAAGTTGGATTTTCCGGATAAGAGGGTGGTGCAAGTGTTTTGAGATATTGGTAATTGGCTATAAATATTTAATTTGAAAAGCATGCATTGGACGGTAGTTTTGGAAGATGAACATAGAATAGGAATATTGTCTCTGAACGTTGATTTTACTTCACCGGTAGTTTTTGATCCCTCAAATAACAAACAGTTTAAATTATTGAAATATTTAGATCCATACGGAGATACAATTTTCAACAAACTATAAATGGTTGATTTAATTTCAGATTTAAACAAAATTCAAGACACGGAATATATTACTGATATCGAAGGAATCATCGATTTAGCTTTAAGATGTAAAATAGAACCGCATACTTACTTGGCATTTTATGGAGATTGAGAAGGTTCACACCGCTTAAGCTTTCGTTACCTCAAGGCGCTCTTTAATTCATTGCCTGTCAGCCGCGCGCCGTAAACACAATACATCCTGTTTCGTTAAATGTCCTATGTATAGATTGCTTCGTTCTCGCAACAACCGGGCTGGGCAGTTGATCGTTCCAAATCATTCCAACCATTCTTCCTTCTATTCCGCGGAACGCTAACTACAGCAACCTATTTCTTCCTCCAAACTCCGCTTATCGGCTTCGCCGATGATGTATCGGTAACTGCAATCCCATACATATTTTCAATGGTATGCAGCACATTAAAGTGGTTAATGGGCTCACCATATTTCCCGGTTTTTACCTTCGCACCATAAAATATGGTTGGGATGCGGTTGTTGTTTTGCGGGTTGTAATCATCCTCATCAAAGGTTACAATCAATAAGCTGTTATGGGTTTTGGCCCATTCGGCGTAGGCGGCAATGTATTCTTTCAGCCATTTATCGCCGCGTTGTATGGCAGCGGCATCACCGGGGGCGCCTATGTTGTGCATATCACGATCCATATCGGGGATTACGAAGGCCACCGTAGGTAGTTTATTAAAGTTGGTAGGGAAGTCTGTCATTGGCAAACTAACTGATCGGGGCAATTGATTATCGCCCGGGCCCTGCCAGTTTACCCATGGGCAATGTTTACGGGCATACAGGTAGCCCACAGTAAGCGTACTTTGAATATATGCGCACCCCATGTAACCGGCCGAAGGCATTGTTTGCGCAAACCCCTTAAAGCTAAGGCCTTTTTTTATCAGCGCTGCACCCAGATTGGGGGTAGTATACTGACTTACGGCGCAATTATCATCGATTACACCCTGTGTGCTGCCCGAGAACATCACCAAATAATTAGGCTGGCTTGGATGCCCTATACCATGCGAATTTGTAAATAGTGCCCCTCCTTTGGATAGCTTAGTTATGTACGGCGCATTTACTGATCCTATCAGTTCGCTGTAGCTATGGTTTTCTTCTATAATAACAATGATATGGGCATATTTTGGTGTACCGCCCCTGGGCTGGGCGAATGCAGATAAATAGCCGGTTAATATAAAAAGGCCGGTGATCGATAATAATGCTCTCATTCCCAATTGAGTTTATTATAAAAGATAATGCAATATAAGTAGTATGGCTTATTGAAAGATGGTCGTTTTTAAATTTTATCGCATAAAAATTCCCGTGGCAGAACTGCCCCGGGAACCTTTACAGAAATAGGTATTGCTACTGTTTTTTATTTATACATCTTTCAAACTATTGGTTCATATAATTGCCCAAATTACTTAAGTAGGGCTCATCTATTTTGCCGGAGTTGTCGGTTAAAAACTTATCCACTTTATCAGCATCTTCATTAAAATCATCTTTAATCGATTTCTTTCTCAACGCTAATTTGTGGAGTTGATCGTTTTGCACATTGAGCACATAATATTCGGCATTATCAACGTATTCGTCAAAATCATTACCAGCACCGCCCGATGCGGTATTTTCAAAATCGGCAGGGACAAACTTGGTTGTAATGAGCTTGCATATTTTATATTTTTTGCCAGTTGCTAAAACCTGTACATAACGTATTTTGTCTATTGCAGGCACCCTTTCAAAATTAAAACGCTCATCAACATTATTGTATATAGTAAACGATTTCACCTGTTCTTTAACTACCGCTTTTACATTTTTCTTGTCGACAGTTAGCAAAAGCAGCCCGCTCACTTTTTCATAATCAAACAGGTAATATGGGTTACTAACCAAATTTCCGGATGCATCTATAATAAAGCCATGCGAAAAACCATCAAACATGTACCTGCTGCCAACCTGGTTTGGCTTTTGCGCGACAGGGACAAGTAAACCGTCAGCCCTTGTAAAGGGGTGTAAACTAAGGTTAAATGTTTCTACAGGAACTTTTGCGTATGATTTTAAAATAACCTGGGGGGTCTCGCTAATTTTTCCTGCTGTAAATAATGTATCACGATAACCTTCCAATGCAAACTGGAGTTTCGAATCAGGGTGTACCGGGATGGTGAAATTGCCCAATGAATCGGTAAATGCCACATTTTGATATTTGTTGTCTTCGATGGCCACGAAGTGTAAAAGCCTGCCATTTTCATCCTGCACCGAGCCGGTAATATTTCCGTTTTGTGCCTTTGCGAATTGAATTGTGATTGCGGTTAGGAGAACAGATAGAATTATTTTCATAAATGTAATATTCATTAACTAAGGGAATTGCTGACGCAATTTTCTTGTAAAACTATTCCATTAAAAGCCAAATACACAAAAATTTTCAACAAAAACTGCTTTGTAATGCATTTTTTACATTAATATTACTCAAAATAAATAAGTATGTTAAAACAGTGTTTTTTGGCGACGACCATGTTTAGGTAACTGCTTAACCACCAACAGCACCGGAACCAAAAGACAATAATTCCTGCATCCAATTCGCCAGTTAACGTTATATTAGCAATAAACAACCGCATGATGGACGCCGACAAAATTAACACCATTGCTTTCCGTACGGTATCTATTATAATTTGTGCCTTTTTGGTAATTGGCGGCATAGGCGCATGTGTAAACCATCAATATATAAAGGGCGGCGTAGGCTTTTTAGTCACTCCCATCATTATTTTTGTAGGGTTAAAGCCCGCATCAATAAAAACCTGGGCAATAGTAATAGCCATATTTGCCGTTGCCATGTACTTTGTAGGGGCCGTGGGTAATTAATAAGGAAGCACTTCTTACTATTTAAAAAAATCGCGGAAACGATAATAGTTTTATCTGCCTTGATGCGTTTGTAACGCCGTTAAAAATTGTCAACAATACATTATTAATTCCGGGGATTTTATTTAGCTTCGACAGTTTATAAACCAACCCTCAAACCCTAATTGTTCACCCGATGAAGTTCAGAATTTTATTATTGCTGTGCATTATTTCGCCATTTTCGTTTGTATCAGCCCAAACAGGTAAAACTTACCAGGTAAAATCGCCGGATGGCAAAATCAATATTACTATTACCTCAAAAGAAACCATCAATTGGATGGTACAACACGATGGCACCGATATAATAACATCATCTGCCATCAGTATGATGCTGGATAACGGCGAACTACTGGGTCAAAATGTTTCGGTTAAAAAAGTGGTGGCCGCTTCCGCAGATGTAGTTATCAATACCCCTATCTACAAAAAAGATAAAGTACGTGATAATTATAACCAGCTTACCATCATCTTTAAAGGCGATTACGGCGTTATTTTCAGGGCTTATAATGATGGCGTGGCTTACCGTTGGTTTACACAGAAAAAAGGTGAGATCACGGTTTTAAACGAAGAAGCTAATTTTAATTTCAAGGATGACGACAAGGCATTTTTACCTTTTGTAAACGACTACCGCAACAAGGATAAATTCAACACCTCGTTTGAATCGCATTACGATGTTTTAAACTTATCGAAGATAAAAAAAGATACCCTTGCCTTTTTACCGGTGCTGGTTGATGTTGGGCAGGCTTTAAAAGCAGTTATACTTGAAGCCGACTTGCAGGATTATCCCGGCATGTACCTTGCACCGGGTGAAGGCAATAGCCTGCACGGCGTTTTTGCTCAAGTGCCAACCGAAGAGTTCGTAAATCGGCTTAACTATGCGGTGAAAACCCGTGCCAACTATATCGCCAAAACCGCCGGCACACGCAGCTTTCCATGGCGTGTGGTAGTCATCAGCACCGAAGACAGGCAACTGGCCGATAACGACATGATGCAGCGACTGGCAGAACCTTCGCGGCTAACAGATATTTCGTGGATAAAACCAGGTAAAGTGGCCTGGGACTGGTGGAACGACTGGAACATAAGCCATGTTGATTTTAAAGCAGGCATCAACGTGCCTACGTATAAATACTACATCGATTTCGCGGCAGCAAACAAACTGGAATATATTATTATTGACGAAGGATGGTCGGACGACCACGACTTGAACCAATCAAAACTTGATGTACAACAGATAGTTGATTATGGCAAACAGAAAAATGTCGGGGTGATTTTATGGTCGACCTGGTATGCAATTACCCGGGATGGTGATAATTTGTTTGCTAAGTTCTCGCAAATGGGCGTAAAGGGTTTTAAAATAGATTTTATCGACCGTGATGATCAAAAGGCAGTAAGTTCATTATATGAACTGGCGCAACTGGCTGCCAACCATCATTTAATGGTTGATTATCATGGCATGTATAAGCCCAGCGGCATGCAGCGTACGTATCCGAATATTATAAACTGCGAAGGGGTAAAAGGCCTCGAAAATATGAAGTGGGGCGTTGATAACCAACCGGGGTACGATGTGAGCATACCCTTTATCCGCATGATGTCCGGCTCTATGGATTATACACCCGGCGGTATGCGTAATGCTACCAAAGATGCTTTCCGCCCGGTAAACTCAAACCCCATGACACAGGGGACGCGAAGCCACCAGCTGGCGATGTACGCGATATTTGAAGCACCGCTGCAAATGCTGGCCGATAACCCAACCATATACATGCGCGAACAGGAAAGTACTGATTTTATAGCAGCAGTGCCTACCACTTTTAATGAAACTGTCTCGCTCGACGGCAGCGTGGGTAATTTTATTAGCATGGCCCGCCGCAACGGCACTACCTGGTACGCAGGCGCCATGACCAACTGGGACCCGCGCGAAATAACAATGGATTTATCATTTTTGGGAGAAGGCAGCTACAAAGCCACCATATTTGAAGATGGGGTAAATGCCAATCACGATGCCACAGATTACATCAAAAAAGTAATTACAGTAACTGCAAAAGATAAACTAACAATAAAAATGGCCTCCGGCGGCGGATGGGCGGCAAGGTTCAGCCCCCTCTAAACGGCGCAGCCCTCATGAACACCTTTAAAAAACAAATTATATTGTGAATAATCTACCCCCGGTAGGGGAAACTTTTAGTACAACATTAAAGCCCTCCCTACTGGGGAGGGTTGCGTGGGGCTGGCATATTCACCCTATCCCCTTGCGTTTTAGGTTCGGATATAACTAAAAAATGGAGGTCGGCAGCCCCATTATTAAGGATGCGGTGCTTAGTATTTGGGCGGATATGCAGTGACTGATTTGGCAAAACAGTTTTTATTTCTCCTTCTACCTCAAAAGTGGCGGTACCCGTTAGTATATAAAATACCTGCTGGGCGCGTTCGTGGTAATGCAATTGCTCGCTGGTACCGGGCGGCATACGTTCCTGTATCACGCTCAGGCCGTCCGATTTTAGCAAGGGCCAGCCATCACATTGTGCGCCCCATACGTAGTGTTCAGCATTTTCGGTTGATGTTATCATTTTTAAAATGGTTTGGTGTTGCCCATATCCTCGTATTCCTGTATCAATTTGTTTGTGGCGCGATTACACCAGGCGATAATTAAAAGCTTTGAAAGCACCTCGGGCGAAACATGTTTAAGAGCGATGAGCATATAATCGTAATTGAGATAATGATCGGTAACAAAAAAGGTGGCTGGGTCGGTTTCCATCCATTTTTCCCTTTCATAGGTTTGTACCACCAATGTTTCCCCGTCTTCTTTCATCCGTGCAAACAGCTTTTTGCCTGCATAAAAGCCAGGGGTACTGTAGCATGGCTTTTCTGAAACGCCCGGCAAATCTTTCACTGCATTACGTATAAACTCCAGGTAAACCACGGTATCAACCTCCTGCAATTTAATGCCGGCATTCTGCCTCCATTTGTGCCTGTTATTCATCGTAATTTAAAACGAACAAATTAACAAGATTTGGTAAAGCTGGCAAACATTTATTTTCATAGCTGCCGCGAGTTTAGCAAAGCATAACTCGTGGTGCGCACATGTCCGCAGTTTTCAACTGCGGTAAACATTCTCATTAAAATCAATATTTTAGCATCTCAAATGAAAAATCCGGATTTAAACGTTAAGCTGCACGAAATACGGTCACATATCCGTACCGTACATGGCAATGTTCCCTTGCACCGCAAGGAATCTAAACGTAAATATTCTTTTTCCAACCTGCCTTTTGGCCAACAACTGGCGATTTGGGATGAGCTGTGGCGTACTGAAAATGATTTTTGGCCCAGGCTCCATGCTTTTTTTCTTTTTGGAGCGGCACCTGAGAAAAGAAAGCGAGCTGTTAGAGATGTGGCCGATAATTGTGCAATGGCAGGAGCAGGTGGATGATTGGGGGCTGTGTGATGCGCTGGCCAAAATTTATACGAAAATACTGGCAGCTGCGCCCGACGAAGTTTATGCCCGTCTTAAAGAATGGAACACCAACGAAAACCTTTGGAAACGAAGACAGTCTGTAGTTTCGCTGCTTTATTATAGCCGCACCAAAAAGCAACATCCCACATTCAGCCAAATCAGGCAGTTGATAGCGCCCTTGTTGCCCGACAAAGAATATTATGTGCAAAAAGGTGTAGGCTGGGCGTTGCGCGAATTGCATACCGTTTACCCAAATGAAACGCTGGCCTGGTTAAAACAAGACATCAAATTGCTGAACAGCATTGCTTTTACCATAGCTATAGAAAAGATGGATGCGATAACGATACAGGAACTCAAGGCGATCAGAAAGAGGAAAGTTGAAGATGTTTTAAATAAGTAAATTGTAAACCTCTGTTAATCAGCAATTCATAAAATATAAAAAGTGCGTGTTGATGTGAAATGAACGTGAACATTCTTTTCAACTAATTTAAAATAGCCTTATACGCCGATACACAATCACATAATATCATGACTACCGTCACTTTTTAGGCGATGGGAAATGCTCAGATTTATATTATTAAATCTCATTTTAAAAAGTTATGAAAACGATACTTGTATCTACAGACCTTTCGGCCAGTGCCAGGCATGCCGCCGAATATGGTTACCAGCTTGCAAGTCTTTTAAAAACTAACGTAGTTTTGTGTAATGCGGTAACCATCCCTGCAGCCACGCAGGAAGCGGCAATGATATCATGGCCCGTGGACGAATACGATACTTTAATGGATGGCAGTAAAAAAGAGCTGCACCAGCTAAAAAAAGAACTTGAACAAATAAGTTCAACCGACCAATTTAAACCCCAAATTACCTGTATAAGCGAGGATGGCATATTGGCCGATGTGGTTAACCAAATTGCTGCTAAACAACCAATTGATTTGGTAGTAATAGCAACACACGGGCACAGTGGATTAACCAGCCTGATATTGGGCGATCACTGCCACAACATGATCACTGAATTAAATACCCCGCTACTTATCGTTCCGCCAGCCGCATCGGTAGCCGATATAAAAAAAATAGCATTTGCCACCGACTTTAAACGTCCTTCAGAAGATTTGGACCATATTTATGCGCTTGTCCCTTTAGCAAGGGCGTTCAATGCCGAAATATTGCTAACACATGTTTACGATGAGGCTGATACTGATCAGATTTTTCAAAAACAAATAAAACCATTTCTTGCCGAGCTAGCCGACAAAGCTAACTACCCGCACATTTATTACCGGATAGTGAAAAATAATAAAACTGAAGCTGGCTTAAACTGGCTTTGCCTCCATGGCCAGGTTGATATGTTAGCTATGGTACACAGGCCCCATAACTTTTTTGACGGCTTAATAAACGGCAGCCACACCAAAAAAATGGCAAGCCAAATAAATGTGCCACTGCTGGTTTACCCTGCATTTAATAAAGTTTAATAATAAAAACTCCCCACTATGAATAGTAAAACACCGGACTTAGAGCTCGAATATGAATTAGAAGAACTCTATATTTTATGCAAACACTGGGTACAGGATATTTCCTTTGTTGAGGACGAAACCAGGTTTTTTAAAAACATCGCAAAAAAATATTCAGATACAAATAACCAGGGCGGCGATTTGTCAATGGTACAGCTCTTCAAGCAAAAAACGATACGCCAGGAAGCAAATATTGCCGCATTAAAAGAGGGCATTGCCAAATATCTAAAATCGCTGGAGCCATATATAAGTGATTTAAATAAGGCAATGAGCATCGATTTGATCGAAGAATTTGCCGGCCTGCAAACAGAAGTGCAGGCGCTTTTTGATGAATTTAGAAACATGCGTAAGGAACTTTTCGACTTTGCCGAAAAAGTGATAAAAGAAGGCACACAAATACACGAATAGCCTTATCCGCAATTGGCAATATGAAGACAATAGCAGTATTTACAGACTTTTCTGAACAGGCTGCGCACGCGGCGCGGTATGCCATGCACATGGCAAAAAAACTAAAAGCCGGCATTACATTATTTTCTGTGTGTTTAAAGCCGGTAGCTATGAAGCCCGCACTTCAGCCGATAGTTGGCGGTTGGGATAGCTTGGATACAGAAAGCGAAGAACCGGACAGTTTAATAACAATGGCATCAAGGCTTGCATTGGAATTTGACCAGCGGAATTTCCCGGGGACGACGGTGCCTCAAATAAATTGCGATAACGAAAACCACGAAATACAGGATGTAATGTCATCAATTATAAACAATGAGGATATTATGTTTATTGTGGTGGCCGCTCCTGAAGATAATGATATAGCAACATTTGCGTTGACCAGTAGCTGCCAGAAAATAATTGATTGGGCAAATGTTCCCGTACTGATCGTCCCTGATGGTGCGGCTGTTAAAAATCCCGAAAAGATCGCATTTTTAGCAAACCTCGATGATCGCGATGCCACTTATATAAACTCACTGTTAAATATTACGCAAGACTTTTCGGCCGATATCATGGTGTCCAATATCAATAATGAAGGCTATGATCAGCAACACCGGGAACAAAAGTTAATAAATAGCCTCCATTACAACGTAGATTATGGCAAGGCATATTACCGCAGTATTTCGGATGAGAGGATGATAAACGGGTGGAAATGGCTAAGGGAAAATAAAAAGTGTGATATGCTGGCTATTACACAACAGTCCCATCAATCGTTAAAACGGTTTTTTAGTTTGGCAAACACACCGGCAGCCACCCATCACCTCACAATCCCGTTAATGATACTCCCGGCAACTGCGTAGCCCCCGTTAAATCACAGTTCCGTTTAATTTATTTTCTGAAATAATTAATTCGTTATAAAATGCCTGTAAAAAATCTGCTGCCTGGTTTGGCAGGCAGTTGAAAAGTTGCTTGTAGTAATTTATGCCTTCCTGCAGCTGGGCTTTGAAATTAACCAATTGTTTTCTTTTTTTATCGTCCAGGTTCTTCAGGTGTGCTGTAATATCAGCCTGAAGATAATCTACGTAAAGATTGAGCTCCTTAAGAAACATATGTGGCCGCTTTACTTTATCAAGCAGGTCAACCTGTCCGTAAATATGTTTAACCATTTCCTCCAATGAATATGTATTTGAAAAATAGGCCAGGTTCGGCCCCGGACAAATGGCAACAGCTTTATTCTCCCTGGGTTTTACAATTTGATATTTAATATAGGTGGATGAGCATAGCCCTTCACATAAACAGATTTTTTCGGTTATTTTATCGAGTTGTTCAGTATAATCAACGGGCGATAAAACCTGGGTTTGCAATTGTTTTATCTTCAGATTTTGGTATTCCCTTGATGCTGTACAAATTGGCAGCTCGGTGAATTCAGTATTGGTACACAGATATTTTTTTGTACATGGGCTGCCCGGTCGGCCGGCGTCCAAACGTTTAACGCGTTGGGCCTCCGATGAACTATACCTGAAGTTGTTGAATGGTATGCCCAATGGCGAAGCACCGCTCAGATAAAAATCTTGCTCACCGGCGCCTTCAAGTTGTTTTAGTGTTTCATTATCCACGTTGGTTACTTCCGGCACTAACAGGAAAGGGCTTCCCCACCCCGTTGCATCCACGTCATAGCGATCAAGTAGAAATTCGTTTTCCATTGCTGTTCCGATACCACCCTGAACAGTTAGTTTTTGTTTTGGCGCCGCGTCAATAAGAATGCCTTTTTTTAATAATTCCGACTGATAGTTAATGAACAAGTCTTCACGCATTGCAGGCCGTTTTTGTTTAAATTCTTCAAGTATCGGCCCCAGCAAATAACCTTCAGTAGCAAAAGCATGCCCCCCGCAATTTAAGCCCGACTCAATGCGGAATTCCGAAACCCATAGCCCTTTTTTTGCCAAAAATTTAGCCTGTATAAAGGCAGATCTAAAATCGCTTACTTTCAGGATAATCCTCTTCTTGGTCACACCATTTTCGTCGGGAAAGAAATCGTCAAAACATTCAATATAGCTATATAGCCTCGGGTTCAAACCAGCGGACAAGATAACAGAAGACCGCAGATCGCTTTTTGCAAAACCCCGAAGTGCTGCCAGCGCGTCGGTATTTTGCTGGCCCATAAACTCTCCCGTTTTTGCAAAGTTCAGCTTATCAACTTTCGACATTATATTAACGTCTATTGCACCTGAGGTCATTTCTTTCCGCAGCCTGTCCTGGAAGATCTTTTTTTGGTAATTGTCAGGAAACTCCATCATCAGGTCGTAACCCTGCCGCAATCTCGACCGCTCGGGCAACAGGCTGAAGTAATAGGATAACTCACTGCCGGGATCAAAATCCTGGGCTTTCAATTGTTCGAGCTGTCGGTCAACAACTCTTTTCATAAAATTAAGGTAAGTAGTTATTCGCCGCGCCCTGCTATCGTCGTCGTTTTTTTTGATCGGTATATATGTTTCGCCGAGCAGCTGCATGTGGTATTCCCTCATGCGCTCAATTAAATCATCATCTACAATTGATACCACTGAGGAAATGCCGTATCGCGCAACTTTTAAAGGAGTATCAATAGAGTATCCAAGTCCAAGTACTGGTATGTGAAATGTATGGCCCATAACGCTTATATATTTTTTAATATAAAACTGACTGGCCGCTTTAAATCCGGGCAAATAAGGTGTCGTCCGGCTGGTCAGCAGCTATCGTTGTTTTCAATTGGTGCAAAGCTATTTTTCTGCCAACCGTAAAAGATGACCAGCGTCACATTTCAAAAACTTTTCTATCACTTTTTCCTCGTTTTAATCGTTGATCCCGCTTCCCATTGCAAAAAGTGATTAACTGTCCGAACGATGTTTCGAATTAAAAATCTGACAAGCATCACTTTTTTGATCATTTCCTATCATTCTTTATTAATAGGCAATACGGGAGTTTTGAAAAATAAATATTTCGGAATGATATCAGATACTGTAATTGATAAAACGATATGCTACCATTGCGGGGATGACTGCGTTACGGAACAACATATCAGTGATGACAAACACTTTTGCTGCCACGGGTGCAAAAGTGTTTACGAAATATTATCAGCCAACAAGTTATGCAATTACTACAACTACAACGATCATCCGGGTGCTACGCAAACGGGCAGCAGTAAACGTTTTGATTATTTAAATGAGCCATCGATCATCAGCGAGTTGATTGACTACACCGATCAGCACATTACAACGGTTACCTTCTATATCCCGCATATACATTGCAGCAGCTGCCTCTGGCTGCTTGAGCAGTTACATAAAATCAATCCGGCGGTGCATTATTGCCGGGTTGATTTTATGAAAAAGCAATTAAATATCAGGTTCGATCATCATAAAATAAGCCTGAAACAGCTGGTCGAATTACTTACGCAAATAGGATATGAGCCCCTTATAAGCTTGCAGGATATTATTAAAAAGCAAAATACACCTGCACGCGATAAACTGGTACAAAAAATTGCAGTAGCAGGCTTTTGTTTTGGCAACGTGATGTTGCTTAGCTTTCCCGAGTACTTTGGAATATCAGCTTATGAACAGTCATTCGGGCACTTTTTTGGTTACCTGAATATATTATTTACGCTGCCTGTTGTTTTTTATAGCGGGAGGGAATATTTTATTTCCGCCTGGAAAAATCTGCGCAATAAAGTATTAAATATTGATTTCCCGCTGGCACTCGGTATCGCGGTTCTATTTATCCGTTCGTGTACCGAGGTAATTATTAATCATGATCCCGGTTTTTCGGATACGCTTTGCGGCCTTGTGTTTTTTTTACTGATAGGCAAGTTTGTACAAAAGAAAACATATTACCACATCTCATTTGAGCGTGATTACCGGTCTTTTTTTCCGGTCGCGGTGCATATCATTGATAAAGAAGTTGAAACGCCAATAGCATTATCAAAATTGGAAACCGGGCATAGGATAATTATTCGCCATAGCGAGATTATCCCCGCTGATGCGATCTTATTGAAGGGGGATGCCATGATAGACTTTAGCTTTGTTACCGGGGAAGCATTACCGGTGCAAAAAACATTGGGTGAGATCATCTACGCCGGGGGGCGGCAAACCGGGGAAGCTATCGAGATGGAGGTTATAAAGCCGGTGTCGCAAAGTTACCTTACCCAATTATGGAATAACGAGGCATTTACCGGGCAACAGCACAACACAACACAAACCTTTAATGAAAAAGTAAGCAAATACTTTACAGTGGTTTTGCTCATTGTCGCCTTTGGATCTTTATTTTTTTGGATGCAAACAGATCTAAAACGAGGGGTGGCGGCTTTTACCGCTGTATTGATAGTAGCATGCCCCTGCGCCCTGGCGTTAAGTACGCCATTTACAATGTCGGCAGCGCTAAGCATTTTTGACAAAAACCTGTTTTACTTGAAAAACACCCGGGTGGTTGAACAGATGGCAGCAATAGATACTATTGTAATGGATAAAACGGGCACGATCACTGCAGGTGATGGAAACACCGTGAAGGATAAAGCAATTTTATCGGCCGATGAGAAACAGTTAATTTACAGTGCCTGCAGCAATTCCATTCATCCGCTTAGCAGGATGATATGCAGGTACCTGGGTCCTCAAGAAAAACAACTGGTAAACAAATACGAGGAGCTGCCGGGTAAAGGCATTTTAGCGACGGTTGGCCATCATACACTGCGCATCGGGAACGAATTGTTTGTATTTGACAAGCGTTATAGTTCCGGCAATACTACAAAGGTACTTATACTTATAGACGATGTTTATCGCGGATATTTTGAGTTTTCACATCAATACCGGGATGGTTTAAGTGCTATAACAGCTATGCTGCGCAAATATAAATTGTATTTATTATCCGGGGACCGGGATTACGAGCGGCAGGACCTGGTACAATTTTTTAAAGATCCGGGCACTATGCATTTCGACCAGTCGCCACAGGCGAAGCTGGATTTTATCAGCACTCTTCAAAAAAACGGGCACAATGTGATGATGATAGGCGATGGCCTCAATGATTCCGGCGCACTTAAACAAAGCGACCTGGGCGTGGCTGTTACGGATAACGTAAATAATTTTTCGCCGGGCAGCGATGCAATATTGGATGGCAAATCATTTAAAAAACTACCGTCATTTTTGCGTTTTTCGAAGGACACAGTAAAAGTCATCTATTGTTCTTTTCTCATCTCACTAACCTATAATCTTATAGGGTTAAGCTATGCTGTGACCGGAAAATTATCCCCATTGGTTGCCGCCATATTAATGCCTTTAAGCACTGTAACCATTATTTCATTTACAACGCTGGCAACACATCTGTTAGCAAAAAAACGCAACCTGTTATGAGCATACTATATTTTTTGATTGGCTGCAGCGTTTTGCTGGCCCTCATCTTTCTCGGGGCATTCTTTTGGGCACAAAAAAGCGGGCAAAACGATGATTTGTACACCCCTTCCATGCGTATCCTGCTCGATGACAATGACGACATGCATACGCCGCCAATACATATAGTCAATGCTAAAGAAACAAACGATAAAAAATGATCAACATCATTTTTTGGGCTAACTGACGTCATACTCTACTTCGCCAATCCAGAATAGTTTTACATCCATAAACAATCAATTTTTATGCAGCCTGAAATTTTTTTTTACGACAACAAAATCGTCCGAAATTTCGGTATAGCCACCGTGATCTGGGGGATAGCCGGGATGAGTATAGGCCTTCTGCTGGCCATACAATTATTTCATCCGGCTGCCAATATGCACAGCCAGTACACGACTTTCGGCAGGATAAGACCATTGCATACCAATGCGGTTATTTTTGCATTTGTGGGCAATGCCATTTTTATGGGGGTATATTACTCCCTGCAACGCCTGCTAAAAGCCCGTATGTTTAGTGATACGCTAAGCGCGATACACTTTTGGGGCTGGCAACTAATTATTGTAAGTGCGCTCATCACATTACCGCTGGGCATCACAACATCGCATGAATATGCAGAATTGGAATGGCCTATTGACATCGCAATCACCATAATTTGGGTGGTTTTCGGGATAAACATGTTTGGCACCATCATAAAGCGCCGCGAACGGCACCTGTATGTTGCCATTTGGTTTTACATAGCCACTTTTGTTACTATAGCAGTTTTACACATTGTAAATTCTGCTGAAATACCAGTTACATTCTGGAAAAGCTACATGATCTATGCCGGCGTGCAGGATGCCCTCGTTCAGTGGTGGTACGGGCATAATGCCGTGGCATTTTTTCTGACCACGCCTTATTTAGGGATGATGTATTATTTCCTTCCCAAAATGGCTAATCGCCCTATTTATTCCTACAAACTAAGTATCCTGCATTTTTGGGCGCTTATATTTATTTATATCTGGGCAGGGCCTCATCACCTGTTGTATTCAACATTGCCAGGCTGGGCACAATCATTAGGTGTTGCATTTTCAATTATGCTTATTGCTCCAAGCTGGGGTGGTATGATCAACGGCTTGCTGACCCTGCGTGGTGCATGGGATAAAGTGCGCGATGACGTTGTGCTTAAATTTATGGTAGTAGGTTTAACTGCTTACGGTATGGCAACATTTGAGGGGCCAATGCTATCGCTTAAACAAATTAATGCAGTAGCACATTTTTCAGATTGGATCATCGCCCACGTTCACGTTGGTGCATTGGGATGGAATGGATTTTTAACATTCGCTATTTTGTACTGGCTGATACCCCGTATTTATAAAACTCAGCTTTTTTCTAAAAAACTCGCCTCATTTCACTTTTGGATAGGCACATTAGGTATACTATTTTATGTGATCCCACTTTATTGGGCTGGGTTTACCCAGGGCCTTATGTTGAAGGAGTTTACACCTGAAGGCATACTGAAATATAACTTTTTAGAGACTGTACTTCAAATTATACCTATGTGGGTTACCCGTGCATTGGGTGGTAGCATGTATTTGACAGGCGTTATTGTAATGGCATACAATTTAACCCGCACAGCGCTACAGGGCAAATTGCAGGCCAATGAACCGGCACAAGCAATGGCGCTGGCGCCTGTAAACACAATCCCAAGAGAAAACAGCTGGCACCGCAGGCTCGAACGCCGCCCTATTCAATTGATGATCGCCGCCCTGTTGGTGATACTGATCGGTTCATTTGTGGAGTTAATGCCAACGTTGACCATCGCATCAAATATTCCAACTATAGCCAGTGTAAAACCTTATACACCTTTGGAATTACAGGGTCGCGATATATATATTAGGGAAGGCTGCCTGGGTTGTCACTCACAAACTGTACGGCCGTTTAGATCAGAAACTGAAAGATATGGCGAATACAGTAAGGCCGGGGAATTTGTTTACGACCATCCGTTCCTTTGGGGTTCAGAAAGAAAAGGGCCGGATTTGGCAAGGGTTGGTGGAAAATATCCAAATGCATGGCATTATAATCACCTTATGGACCCACGCCTGATGTCGCCTGGTAGTATTATGCCTGATTATGATTGGCTGATAACCCAAGACCTGGACACGACCACCACTATTGCCAAAATAAACGCTATGCGAAAAATTGGCGTACCTTATCCAAAAGGCTATGAATATCAAGCCAACCATGATCTTGATATCCAGGCGAAAGCCATAGCAGCCGATCTGGGCCAAAATCATATTGAAGTTTCCAGCAGGAAAGAGATCATTGCCATTACTGCTTACCTGCAAAGATTAGGAATGGATATTAAAGCAAATAAAACAGCCAGCAAATAACAATATTATGTTTGATCAATTTGTAAAAAACGTTTCGGGGGAGCAAATGTATTTGATCTTCTCCCTGTGGATATTCCTGGTATTTTTTGTAACAGTATCCATCCTTCTATTCATTACTAAAAAACAACATGTGGACCGCATGAGCGATCTGCCTTTGGAAGACGGTACATCTAATTCAAATCAAAACGTACAATTATGAAATACCTGACCGCAATTGGAACGATGGGTTTAACCATGCTAATTCAACCGGTTTTAGCAGAGGACGATCATAGCCTGATCTCAGGTGAAACTCAAAACTATATCGCTTACGGATCCATCATAGTCATGCTGACGCTGTTTATTGTTGCCATGTTGGTAGTGTTAAGAGCATTTAAAGTATTGACAAGGGTATTACTAAAATCCCAGGGCTATTCCAATGAACAAATAGTTGCCGAGCTGAAGGTGGTGAAGGATAAAGAGCCGAAAAGAAAGGGCGAGGTTTGGGAAAAGCTATTATCGCTGCAACCAATGTCTGCTGAAAAAGATTTGCTGATAGAGCATGAATATGATGGAATACAGGAGTTGGATAACCCAACCCCGGCCTGGTTTATGTATTTATTCTATGGAACTATCATTTTCGCAATAGGTTATTTACTCAACTATCATGTTTTCCATACGGGCCAGCTACAGTACGAAGAGTACAAAACCGAAATGGCGCAAGCAGATGCAGCTCACAAATTATATTTAAGTAAAGCTGCTAACCTGGTTGATGAAAATACTGTGAAGTTGGTCCACGATCCGGCAGTTATCGCCTCAGGGGCAGTTATTTTTAAAACAAATTGTGTTGCCTGCCATGGTGAACACGCCCAGGGTAACGTGGGGCCAAACCTTACTGACAACTACTGGCTACATGGCAGTAAAATAAATGATTTATTTAAAACGGTAAAATACGGTGTTTTGGTAAAAGGCATGCCTACATGGGAAAAAGTGCTGTCACCAAAACAAATTTCCGATGTGGTTAACTATGTGAAATCGTTGCACGGTTCCAATCCACCAAATGCAAAAGCGCCACAGGGTGTAATGGAGCCGGACGACGATAAAAAAACTGCTGCTAATTAAATATTTAGATGGATGCTTTACTTTCAGCAAACTATGCCGGTGAACGAAAATGGATATATCCCTTACTTCGGAAAGGTAAATATTACAGGTGGCGCAGTTGCTTGAGCTATGTTTATCTCGCGCTTTTTTTTAGCGGTCCGTTTCTACGTATAAACGGGCAGCCGATGCTGTTACTGAATGTAATTGAAAGGCACTTTGTAATAGCAGGTCAGGTTTTCTGGCCGCAGGATATTTACCTGTTTATGCTTGCCTCGCTCGTGTTTATCGTATGTGTAGTGCTTTTTACCATTGCTTTTGGGCGGATATTTTGCGGCTGGATATGCCCTCAAACCATTTTTATGGAAATGGTGTTCCGCAAAATTGAAATATGGATAGAGGGCGATGGGAACAAGCAAAAAAAGCTGGATGCAGCTGCCTGGGACAAGGATAAAATAATGAAAAAAGTATCCAAGCATTTTATTTTTGTCATTGTTTCTTTCCTCATCGCTAACACTTTCCTGGCGTATATCATAGGCAGCGAAAGTCTGGTTAAGATAATAGTTGAACCTGTATACACCCACTGGGTTGGATTTGCCAGCATTTGGGTATTTACCCTCGTTTTTTACCTGGTTTACAGCCGGGTGCGCGAACTGGTATGTACAGTGATTTGCCCATACGGCAGGCTGCAGGGCGTATTGATGGACGAGCATACGCTGGTTGTTGCTTATGACGACGTTAGGGGCGAACCACGCGGCAAATTGGATAAAACTGGGCTCGCCTTAACCGGCGACTGCGTTGATTGCAGCTTATGCGTTGCTGTTTGCCCTACCGGGATCGATATTCGCAAAGGCACCCAACTGGAATGTATCAACTGCACTGCATGTATTGATGCCTGTGATGAGGTAATGGATAAGATACATAAACCGCGTAACCTGATAGGGTATTTCTCCGAAGAAATGATCCGCACCAAAACGAAGCCCGGGTTTACCACGCGGATGATGGGGTACAGCGGTGTTATTGCAGTATTGATGACAGTTTTATGCTATTTTATTTTCAGCCGGGGTGATATGGATATTACGGTTATGCGGGGTTCGGGCATGTTGTACCAGGAACAGCCTAATGGCAATATCAGCAATATTTACAATGCGGATATAACCAATAAAGCCAATTTTAGCCGGACTATAATATTGAAGCCGGAAGACCCTGACATTAAAATAAAATACATACAGGCCCCGGGGACAATTACTAAAGGCAACGATATGAAAACCGTATTCTTTGTATTGATACCGGCAAACAAGATCCGATCATTTAAAACGGATGTCCGTTTGCAGTTAATATCAGGCAATAAAGTAATACAAACCGTAACAACAGAATTTGTAGCACCTTTTAATAAATAAAACAATGAATTGGGGAAAAGCAACAGTAGCGATATTAATAACATTTGTACTATTTATTAGCGGGCTTAGCTATTTTATGTTTAGTGCGCCAAATGACGAATATGACCATCAGTATTATGAAGACGGATTAAATTTTGATCATGATTATAACCGGGAAGCTCAAGTGACAAAAGACCATGCAGCCCCGGTAATTGAAATTGACACCTGCTGTATTAAACTTACCTTTTCTCAACTGATAAAGGGCGAAGTAAGAATGTCGCGGCCATCAAGTGATGCACGGGACACAACCTTCGCCCTTGATAATAAAAATGGCAATCCTGTCTTAATATTAACAAAACACCTTGCAAAAGGAAAGTGGGCTTTAGTGTTTGACTGGAAAAGCGACAACAAAGCCTACCTGTACCAGCACGAAGTTTATATAAAATGAGTAATAATTCCATCGCTTTTTTCATCGGCTTATTTGGCAGCATACATTGTATAGGTATGTGCGGACCGCTGGCTTTTGCAATTCCAATGGCTGAAAATAAATGGTGGCTGGTTGTAGCAGATAAAATACTTTATAATTTTGGCCGTATCATCACTTATACATTTTTAGGGTTGCTGATCGGTGTAATTGGTAAGCAACTATGGGTATACGGATTGCAACAGGGCGTAAGCCTGTTAAGCGGCTTACTTATTGTTATGGCAGGTATTACAAGGCTTTTTAAGATACACCTATCAGGCAATAAATTTTTGTCTGCGGTAATGTTGCCCGTCAATAAACTGTTAAGCTACGCACTGGGGCACCATTCGGGGCATTTTATTATAGGGTTAATTAATGGCCTGCTTCCGTGTGGTTTTGTTTATCTTGCGTTAGCCGGCGCAGTCAATACCCCGTCACCGATAACGGCAGCACAATTTATGTTTTGGTTTGGGGCAGGGACTTTCCCATTAATGCTCCTGGCAACTATTAGTTCGGGGTTCATAGGTCCAATGGTCCGCAGGCGGATAAATCGTGTTATTCCCTATGTTATGGTTTGCCTTGGTTTTTGGTTTATTTTAAGGGGATTAAATTTAAACATTCCATACCTGAGCCCAGCCAAACAAACCGGTGGTGTAACGGTTTGCCATTAACCCGGCCGGTCATGTTAAAATTGCAGGAGTACTTTATTAAGCTCTTCAACATCGAATGGTTTTTCAAGTAATGCATCAGCTTCGTCTGCTCCCTCAATTGCAGCCACGCTAAGCAGCGTTGACATTAAAATTATTGGTATACCTATGGTCGAAGGAGCAGACTTTAGTTTTTGGCATAGTACACCTCCCTGGCCATCGAGATAGGAATGGTCTATCAAAATAATATCCGGTTTAATCTCAATGATTTTGTCTATCGATAATATGTTTTTGAAGCACAGGGCGATATACCCGAGTTCCTTTATAATAAATTCGATAATAAACCGTGTGTCATCATCCTCTTCAATAACAACTACTTGTTTCATAGTTGTTTAAGTCTCCATATTCCTCGTTCCCACATAAATATAAATATATACCTAAAGAATAATAAAATAAATGACAACGGTCATTTTATAACGGTCAATAATCATTTTTCATGAAATTTCTTAAAACCCCGTGAGGATATTTTATGTTATTGATTAAAAACACTTTACGATGAAAACAATTATTTCTATAGCGTTAGCGACGCTGTTTCTTTTTACTATGACGGCTTTGGGGTACACTGGTACAGCCCCTGTTTTGTGTGCTTTCATATACTTATTTTCACCAATTGTTATTATTGCGATGGTGTATTTGGTTTTAACTGAAAAGGGCTATGATTACCCCGAGTTGGCGGAAGGCGAAGAATGGGGGTACCGGGATCGTGAAAAAAGTAAACTGGGCATATTTTGGTAAAAGTGTAGTACTATGAGTGCGTTTGAGATAGTTTTAGTAACTTTATTTGATCATAATAACCCATAATCCGGGTCTTTCGAAATCAATAAAAGTGCTGACAGTTATATGGTTATAGACGTATAGGCACAATTATAACCATCGTATGTTAAGACACGTCGGTACTAAACGAACCAATACGCATAACGTTAGACTGGCTACGCTGCTTGGCTTAACTGCCGGTTTTGTTAATGCCGCAGGTTTTTTGGCATTTTCGGTACTTACTACCAACGTAACGGGCCATGCGGCCCTTTTTGCAGAGCGCATAGCCATGCAGGATTGGAAGACCGCTCGCGTGGTGGCTTTATGGATGTTTCTTTTCCTGGCAGGGGCCTTTATTTCAAGTTTCATCGTGTCATGGATCGGCAGAAACCAGCGCTACTCCTATGTTATTCCTATTTTAATAGAAACTGTTATCCTGCTTGCGGTTGCCTTAGGAGGATATAAATATGATGGCAGTTTAGTGGATAAAGAGTTATTTGCAGGCAGCCTGCTTTTTGCAATGGGCCTTCAAAACTCATTAGTATCAATGGTCTCAGGGTCTGTGGTAAGGACTACGCACCTTACCGGCACTTTTACGGATTTGGGAATAGAACTTGCCCAGGTAATTCAAAAAAACCGTGATGACAGGGCCACCCTCAAGGCCAGGATCAAATTGCGGTCGGCTATTATACTTTTCTTTATGTGCGGGGCTTTGTGCGGGGCTTATTTATTTCGTTTCATGGGCTTTCATGCATTCTTTGCGCCGGTCGCTATCCTTTTTTTTACACTGATTTATGATATCTTCAGAATACAGATAAAGCGTTATTACCGGCAGCTGCAAAACCCTTTCAAAAAAAATTAAGCTATTAATATCTAACAGATTTGAAAACAGGCTTATGCTAAATCGCCATACTAAAAAGCTGGGTTGATGGTTTGTCTGCCCAAAGCCGGGCATCGAGCGCCATGCAGATATTGCGTAAGTAACGTTTCCCATCATCTGTAACGGTTAGCCCGAAGGAATTAAGTTCTATCAGTCCATCCTCAGCGATTGACCTGAGCCGTTCGATGCCATCAAACACCGCACGGCAAGGTTCGATATAATGGTTCCAGATGGCAAACCCCTTACACATAATATTCAAGATGTGTTTGCTTATGATGAGGTCTTCATCGGTCATCAAATGGCCTTTTAGGATTGGTAGTTCGCCATTGTTTACAAGTTGCAGGTAATCTTCTACAACCTTTACATTTTGCGAAAATGCGTAATGAGAATCACTTATGGATGATACCCCTAAACCGATCAGCAATTGCGTATGCTGGTGGGTATATCCCATAAAATTTCTATGCAGCTGGCCGGCACGTTCAGCCTTTATCAGTTCATCAGTTGGCAGGGCAAAGTGGTCCATTCCTATTTCCAGGTAGCCATAACTTTTCAACAGGCTTCTCCCCAACTCGTAAAGTTTGATTTTTAAATTGGCATTTGGTAAATCATCCTCTGTAAAACGCCTTTGCCCCGGTTTTATCCACGGCACATGGGCATAACTATAAAAAGCGATCCTGTCTGGCATTAGCCCCGCAACCAGGTACATTGTATTTACCAGGCTATCAATAGTTTGTAGCGGAAGGCCATATATAAGGTCGAAATTAATGGAGGTATAACCGATTTTCCTTGCTTTTTCGGTTACCGCCAGCACCTGCTCAAAGTTTTGGTGCCTGTTAATAATAAATTGCACTCTTGGGTCAAAATCCTGTATACCCAGGCTTAGCCGACGGAAGCCGAGGTTATATAAAGTACGCAGGTGTTTATCGGTTGTGTTGCCGGGATGCCCTTCAAAGCTAAATTCAGCCATCGGGTGCATAACCGCCCCATCCAGCAGGCCGTTAATAAGTAATTCTAAATTTTTGGTGTTGAAAAAAGTTGGGGTACCGCCGCCCAGGTGTATCTCACGGATCACGGGCGCCTCCTGCAAAATCTCCCGGTACATTTGCCATTCTTTTAAAACCGCCAGTATATAAGGCACCTCAACATTGTGGTTCTTTGTAATGCGGGTATTACAACCGCAGTAGGTACACAGGCTTTCGCAAAATGGCAAGTGGACATAAAGGCTGATGCCTTCCTGTTGATTGCTTTCATCGAAAGATTTCTTTACAGATAATTTCCATTGTTCCGGAGTAAACGAATTTATATCCCAGTAGGGCATTGTTGGGTAACTTGTATAACGCGGCGCGGGCACATTATACTTTGTAGCGAGGCCAGGAATTTGACTTTCAGTGAGCATTTGTTACCTTGTTTTTGTCATCGTTATGGTTAACTGCTTTACAGTTTTTTGAACACGTACAAGCACCGTCAGCACATTTATTTTGCTGCCATAAGTCGAGGGTTTTAATGGTTTGATCGGCAATTTCCTGTAAGGCTTCGCGCGTTAAGTAGGCCTGGTGGGGGGTAATTATAACGTTTGGCCGGTCTAATAAACTTTTTAACAACGGATCTTTTACTGCGTCATTTTCGTGGTCTTCAAAAAACAGGCCTTTCTCATATTCATAAACATCAAGGCCTGCATAGCCAACTTTGCGGGTATCCAGGTATGCTAACAGATCTTTGGTGTTAATTAACCCGCCCCTTGAGGTATTTATCAGCATCACGCCATCCTTCATGTGATGGAGCGTAGTGCTATTGATGATATGTTCGGTGTTTTTGGTTAACGGGAGGTGAAGGGAGATTATATCTGACATTGCCAACAGGCCAGCCAAATCTACAGGTACGACATTTGGAAAATCTGCAGGAAAACATTCATCATAACCAATCACCTTGCAGCCTAAACCATTAAACAAATTTGCTGCCGCCCTGCCTGTGGCTCCTAAACCAATAAGACCGACAATTTTTCCGGCAAAATTAAAACCCATCAGTTCATCATTTCTAAAATTAAAAAGGTGACTGTTTTTATCAGCTTTAATTAAGTGCCTGTTAAGGGTGAATGCCAGGGCTACCGCGTGCTCGGCAATTGCTTGCGGAGAGTAGGATGGAATATTTGCTACTTTTATTCCATTACGTGCGGCCGCTTCTATATCGATATGATCAGTACCGACTGACCGTGTCACAATAAACTTTATGCCTAAAGCCGCCAGTTTTTCGATTACCGGGGCCGAAACATCATCGTTTGTAAAAACAATAACAACGTTCTTGCCTACGGCATAGCCAACAGTATCAGGGCCAAGGGCATTTGATATTAAAGTGATCTCGTGTTTCTTTTGGTTGGATTTAGCTAAAAATTCTTTTTCAAAAGATCTGATGCTGTACGCTACTGCTTTCATCCGCAAAACTATTTTATTAATGCAAAAATAGCTTGGGTTTTACACTTGGCTAATGAGCGCCGTCAGGCGGATTAGTGACGTTCGTCAGTTTTTCATTTTCGCCAGGCGTTTTGCATCAAGAATTGTTATGGTGCTGCCTTTTTTATCGATGAGTCCTTCATCTTTAAAATCTGATAATGTACGGCTTACGGTCTCGGTGGCCATACAGGCTAATGCCGCGAGGTCCTCGCGGCTTATTTTAAAGCTATCGTCGGCGCCAGGCTGCTGGGCATGTATCCGTAACATCGCCCCTGCCATCCTTTTTCGCACCGAATTATAGGCTAACTGCAATAACTGTTCTTCCTTATCTTTAACATCATTGGCCAGTAACTTAATGAACTCCCGGCCCACTTCGGGATATAAGTTTAGCAGCCGTTCTATCTGTTCCTTCGGGATAAGGCAAAGTGTACTATCTTCAAGGGCAGTTGCAGTATCACCGTAGGCATCATCGGTAAGTGTGGCGTTTATCCCAAGGTATTCATCGGCTGTATAAATGCCGGTCATCAGTTCACGGCCATCTTCAGCCATTTTTATCGTCTTTACTTTCCCGCTTATTAACAGGTACAGCCCGTTGCCTTTA
>Ga0207054_1055_pt1 | contig 38466 bp, 36 predicted proteins | sample Alteio_BWMinCont_60_FD_153288 | JGI IMG/M metagenome (GOLD analysis project Ga0207054, IMG submission 153288) | Enriched cells from forest soil in Barre Woods Harvard Forest LTER site, Petersham, Massachusetts, United States -... | ecosystem: Environmental > Terrestrial > Soil > Temperate forest >... | reverse complement strand
CATATACCTGGGTGATCTGCGTATGCATAAACAATGCATCGTAATGCAGGTAAGGAAAACTGGAGCCTTTGCCTCCCAGGAAAATTTCGTACACGGTAGTGCCCTGCAACAACTTTTTAGGCATCAGTTTATGGTTGATGCGGTCTATCTTACCATAAATAACTTCGGGCAAAAAATCTTTCATCAATTCAGGAAAAACCTTTTCTACATTGAAATTATAAGGGTATGGTGCCGGGTTTTCGGCAGTTGAGGTAAGCATCATGTCGATAAAATCGCCCATGTTATAGTTAACCCCGTTTATGTTTTTATTGATATGCGAATAATGCTCTTTAAACCAGGCAGGGGTAAATTTCTTCATCGCCTTCCAGTCCTTAGCGGCATCGGTCAATACCACCGGGCGCGAGTTTTTGACATATTCGTTTAAAAACTCTTCCTGCGACAAATTTGTCCTTCTGTCAACACCGGTTATTTCCTTGTATTTGGGTTTGTCCAGTAATTCTTCGGTAAGCATATCCTGTAATTTAAATTGAAACGAAAAATGGGGTTGGTCTATCTGTATAAAACCTTGTTCAATAAGATATTATTGCAGACGTACAGCCTTGTCGGGTTTTATACGCAATTTATAACAGATTGTTATAGTGAATTTTGAGGAGTAAGCACGCTGGCTTAGATTTTAGGAAACGTGTAACGGGGCCTGCTTTTTAGATAGTAGAAGTAATGTTCTTTTTCACCCTCTTTATGGCTTACCATAGAGAGGGTCAGCAAACGAAGTGATGCTGGGGTGAGTCAACCAGCCATGCATTGGCACCAATGCAGCTCGTATAGTTTACTCACCCGATCTACGCTGCGCTGGATCACCCTCTCTTCGGCAAGCCGAAAAGAGGGTGAAAAGGTCGTCTCTCAACGTGCACTCCACCATCATTTTATCATTCACATGACACTATTTGCCCCGCTTTTAGGTATTTTTGCGTTAATTATGGCTATCATCACCAAAGAACAAATATTACAGGCCCTGGGCAATGTAGAAGAACCTGACCTAAAAAAAGACCTCGTTACGCTCAACATGATACAGGATGTCCATATTGAGGGGATGAAAGTTAGCTTTTCGGTGATACTGACCACGCCGGCTTGTCCGCTAAAGGCGATGATTGAGAATGCCTGCCGCAATGCAATCCTGCATTTTATAAGCAAGGAGGCAGAGGTACATATCAATATGACATCGCGGGTTACTTCGCAAAAAAATACGGGCGTGCCCGGAGTGAAAAATATTATTGCGGTGGCCTCCGGTAAAGGGGGTGTTGGAAAATCAACTGTTGCCGTAAACCTTGCATTGGGTTTAGCAAAAACAGGCGCTAAAGTCGGTTTGATAGATGCTGACATTTATGGGCCAAGCATCCCGATTATGTTCGGGCTTGAAAATGCAAGGCCTAAGGCTTCACAAGTTGATGGAAAAACGCGCATTGAGCCTATTAAAAAATATGGCGTAAAGCTGCTATCGATAGGTTTTTTTACCGACCCTAACCAACCGGTGCCATGGCGCGGGCCGATGGTATCAACCGCGGTTAAACAATTATTTAACGATGCTGATTGGGGCGAACTGGATTATTTGGTGGTCGACTTGCCGCCCGGAACAGGGGATATACACATTACGGTAACCCAAAGCTTCCCGGTAACGGGGGCAGTAATTGTTACTACGCCACAAAATGTAGCCCTTGCCGATGCAAAAAAAGGGATTGGCATGTTCATGATGAATGCTATTAATGTGCCTGTACTGGGCATAGTCGAAAATATGTCGTACTTTACCCCTGCGGAATTGCCTGAGAATAAATACTATATTTTTGGCCAGGGCGGTGGCAAAAAACTTGCAGATCAGCTTGAGGTGCCATTTTTAGGCGAGATACCGCTGGTAAAAAGCATAAGCGACTCGGGTGATGCCGGCACACCAATTGTGCTGGATGAAGATAACATAATGGCAAAGGCTTTTGTTGGTATGGCCAAAAAAGTAGCACAGCAGGTTGCTATTTGTAACGCTAATGCTATAAATGTTGAAAAGTTGTAAATTATTAATAACTTTACTTATAAATTAGCACAGATGAGTTTAACAGAGCAGGTAGAAGCGGCATTAGATACGATAAGGCCGTATTTACTTACAGATGGCGGCAATGTTTCGGTAGAAGATATTACCCCGGAGGGTGTGGTTAAGCTGAAACTGCTTGGTTCGTGCGGCTCGTGCCCGATGAGTATTATGACACTGAAAGCCGGCCTGGAGGAAGCCATAAAAAAGGCAGTCCCTGAAATAACCGGTGTTGAGGCGATTAACTTAACGGATATTGACGACCCTAACGCGGTACTGCCCGAGAATTTAAGGTAGTGTTAAGTTTTGTTAAATAGGCTTATAGCTTGCAGTAATAAGCTATTTTTGTATAAAATTGATATTGGTTTTTAATAAACCGCATAAAATATAAAGCCACCTGATTGGTACATGAAAAGAGTAATTGCCCCGTTATTATTTTTATTTGCAGCAGCAACAGCCTTTGCACAAAAGCAGGAGCGTCCGCTGGTGCAGTTTAGTGGTATTGTACACAATGGCGATAGCACAAAAGTTATAGTGCCCTACGTGACCATTGTAAATGCCTCCTATCATGGCGAGATCAGCCAAACCAACTATAAGGGCTATTTTTCGTTTGTAGTGCATGAGCAGGATACCATCAAGTTTTCGTGCGTTGGTTATGCCCCGGCTGATGTGGTTATACCGGCAAATGTTGTTACAGGGAGTTATACGGTGCAGGTGAAGCTAAAACCGTTGATTGTTAACCTGCCGGTTTTTAAGGTATTTCCATGGGCAACCACCGAAGAGTTTACAAAAGAATTTTTGACGATGAAAGTTGCTGATGATGACCTGGCCATAGCAAGGAAAAATCTTAGTAATGCATCCATAGCAGCCTTAGAACGGACACTACCAAGGGATGGAGGGGAAATGAATAGCTTCCAGGATTTTCATAATGGCATTTTAAATTCCCACTCAACGGTTAACCCGCTGCTAAACCCGTTCAATTGGGGAAACCTGATCAAAGAGATATCTGATGGAGATAAGAGCCGCAGCGCGGATACGCAAAGCAGTTCTACGCCCAGCTCAACTACAGGCAATTAATAAGGTGAAAGCTTAAAGGTAAAAGGTTTTTTGTCTTTTGTTTCTTGAATTGGAATATGCTTGTAAAAGGCATTCTGAAACCTCCTACCTTTCACCCTTTACCTTTCGCCTTTAACCTTTTATCGTCCCCTCTTAACCGCCGGGAATTTCATTTTATATTCAACATCAACAATACCTTTCGAAATGTCGTTCAGTTTTTTCTGGATGAGGCGTTTACGCAGCGGGCTTAGTTTGTCTACAAATAATTTGCCCTCGATGTGGTCGTACTCATGCTGGATGACGCGGGCTGCCATACCGGTAAATGTTTCTTCAAAGTGCTTCCAGTTTTCGTCGTAGTACGATATTTTTACCGTTTTTTTGCGGTAAACATCTTCCCTGATGTCAGGAATGCTTAGGCAGCCTTCATTAAAAGGCCATTCTTCGCCAACCTCCTCTAAAATTTCGGCATTGATAAAAACTTTTTTAAAGCCTTTTAACTCAGCTTCTGTTTCTTCAAATGATGTTGCATCAACCACAAATAAACGCATGGAAAGGCCTACCTGCGGTGCTGCCAAACCTACCCCATGGGCAGCATACATAGTTTCGAACATATTCCCAATAAGCTCTTTTACATGGGGGTATTCGTCAGGCTGAATGGCCGTAGCTTTTTTTCGTAAAACAGGGTCGCCATAGGCAACAATCGGAAGTTTCATTTTGCAAAAATACGGGATTATTCTTTAGGCTCAAATAGCAAGGTAATCATACTGTTATTATCAAAAATTTCATTGCTTATTTCTAATAATTGTTCTGCCGTTACCGCGTTAATTTTATCAAAAACCTGCTGTAGGGTATCCACACAATTAAAATCTACCAGGCTTTTGGCCATTGATATGATGAGGCTCATCCGGTTTTCTTCGGCTAAAGCTATCTGGCCAATAAATTTTTCTTTGGTTTGATGTAATTGAAGGACACCTAATTTTTGCTCGCGCAACTTTTTTAATTCCTTGTGCACTAATTTGGATGCTTTTTCCGCTTTTTCGCTGTCGGTACCAAAATAGATAGAAAATATACCTGTATCAGTTAAAGCTGTGTAATTCGATTCAACGGTATAGGCAATGCCATATTTTTCCCTTATCTCCAGGTTCAGCCGACTGCTCATGCCCATGCCGCCCAACAGGTTGTTTAAAAGCAACAGGCCATTTTTGTACTGATGTGAAGAGGAATATGCCTGGCCGCCTATAATGCAATGCGTTTGTGAAATAGGTTTTGTTATTACAGTAAGCCCTTTTCCGTTTATTCCCGGCTTTATTCTGTGTTTTTTTGCATCATTTGCAGGCACCGCGGCAAAATATTTTTCGGCAAGCTTAATCACCTTCTTAAAATCATAGTTGCCAAAAACGGCGAAAACCATTTCGGAGGTGTTGTAATTAGCGTCGATAAATTGTTTTATATCAGCTCCATTCAATTTGGCAACACTTTCGGGTGTGCCTAAAATATTTTCGCCAATAGGGTGACCTTTAAAAAGCAGTTCTTCAAAGTCATCCTGTATCGCTTCCTCCGGCTGGTCGAGATAGGATGATATTTCATCCAGTATCACACCCCTTTCTTTTTCCTGCTCGTCTTCAGGGAAGGTGGAATGAAACAGGATATCTTCAAAAAGATCTACCGTGCGTTCAAGGTGCTGGTTTAAAAGCGAGGCATGAATGCATGTATATTCTTTAGTGGTATAAGCATTAAGGTCGGCGCCCACCAATTCCAGGCGGTTAAGTATCTGGTTAGTATTGCGCCGTTCGGTTTCTTTAAACAACAAGTGCTCAATAAAATGCGCCAGCCCGGTTTGGTGGCCCAATTCATCGCGCGAGCCCGCATTAACAATAAAGCAGCAATGTGTTATAGTTGAAGATGCGTGTTTAAAAAGTATCCTTATACCGTTAGGCAAAGTATGAACCTGGTAGTCTGTCATTTGAAACGCAAAGATAGTTTTTTAGTCGGGAAGTCCGAAAGTCGGGAAGTCCGAAAGAAAATAGAGTAAAATAGCCGGGAAGTACCATAGGCCAATCTTTCGGACTTCCAGACTTCCCCGACTTTCGGACTTTCCAACTTTTTTTCTACATTAGTGGCATGAAAACAAAAATAGCTGACTTAGATTTTGAACCCCTTATAAAAGCGAAAGCTATTGAAGACCGGATAAAAGCTATAGGCCTGCAGCTTAATGAGGACTATAAGCATTGTGTGCCTGTTTTTGTAGGTGTTTTAAATGGCAGTTTTTTGTTTATAGCCGACCTGATAAAACAAATTGACATTCCCTGCGAAATTACTTTTACCAAATTGGCTTCCTATTATGGCGGCACAAAAAGCAGCCTTAAAATACGCGACGATATAGATTTCAGCGTTGATATTAAAGGCCGCGAAGTGGTAATTATTGAAGATATTGTTGATACCGGCAATACCGCCCACTATTTGCTTGATAAACTAAGGGATAAACAACCAGCTTCGATAAAACTTTGCTCGTTGCTTCTGAAGCCTAAAGCGCTGCTAAAAAAAATCGATGAGTTGAAATACGTTGGCTTTGAAATAGAAAACGAATTTGTTGTAGGTTATGGCCTTGATTACAAAGAAATGGGGCGGAATTTGAAAGATATTTATAAAAGGGTCAAATGATTTCGGAAGTCGGAATTTCGATTTCGGAATTAACGATTTACAGCTATTCCTTAGAACTCAATATGTGCCCTTATTGAAAATACATTTACCGGGCCGCGATCTTTATTATACGCCGGGTTTACAATAAACTGGTAATCGGGCGATAAAAAGAATTTCTTTTGGTAAGCGTTTAGCTTATAATAAAATTCAGCGATCATTTCGGGTGCGTAATTTAGTTTGCCATCGCCAATTAAAAAGCCATATCCGCCATCGGCCAGGTATTCGCGGTGGGGATCAGAGAGGCCATCGACTATAAAACCTAACCCCATTTCGTCGTCAGCCCGTTTCCATGACGTGCCTTTTAACACGCCGCCAAAAGTAAATGAGCGGTCAATCTCGGTGAAGAACCAGGTTTGGGTATGGCCATCGTTCCAGCTGGCTTTTGCGAATACACCAAAATCTTTTGTCAGGTATTGGTCGGTATTTATACCAAACCCGTATTTGTGGCGGCCATAAGCCTGCGTTGTATCCACATTTGGGGCTTTAGGATTAAGCGCAATAGCCTGTTCGTAGTTTCCGAATTTACCATTATTCAAAAATCCCAAAACGCGAACTACGCCCTTTTGCCCGTCTATCGCATATCGTTTTTCGTACTCAACGGTTTGTGTATTAGCTTTAGTTATTTTTGCATCCCATGTTGATGAATTGGCCTGGGTAACATTCATGGTTATGGCAAAACGCAATGTCCATGTAGGTTGGCCAAACTCGGTGTACATGCCCAAAACATAACCGCGTGTATTTGCGGGATAGTCCCAGGCGGCGTTATCCATTAAAGCCCAGTTCATAAATTGTGACCGCGGATCATGGCTAAAATTATTCTGATCGAAAAAATCGCCCATGTTGTATTTACCCGCACCGATGGAAAAATACCGTTTGCTCCTTAGTCCTGCCAACTGCAACTGATCACTTTCAAGCGTGTCTTTTTCCTTCCCCCACTCAAAAATTTGCTGAAAGAACAAACGTGCTATATAAATTTTATTTTGTACGCCGCCAACCCTGAATGTTTCGCCATTTGGGAAACCTGCTACACCTAATGTCTGGCTTAATCCTGCTCCCCCTGATAGTTCTGGGTCAAAAATAACGGTCGCGCCTTTCCATAGCCGGGCATTACCAAAAAACGTTGCGGTTATGGAGCTTTGGGTTTCGGTAAGCGGTGACAAACTGTTACGCCCGCTATAAGGCGCATTAAACCCAGGCTTATACTGTGTAATAATGGTTTGTTGAAAATGAAAGCTTGTATTTTCCTGCTTAACAGTATCCTGCGCAAAACCTGCTTTTATAAAGATAAATAGTGATATAAAGAGTAGTAGGTGTTTTTTCATATAAAAATTGGAGCAAATTTAGCGTTATCCTGTAAACAAAACGTTGAATTTATGTTAAGTAAGCTGTTATAATAATTCGCTTGATAACAATTTCTTAAGTTATTTGTTGCCATAAACTTTACATAGCTTACCTAAGGCCTATTAAAATCCCGTTTAATTACAGGCAAAATTACCGGGTAAACCTATGCAATGGAATTGCATTATTAAGCACATTGATCACATACTCCTTTAACAACAAGGTTCATTTCTAAAGAACTGAATTTATTTGGCAATGATATAGGCGGGATTTTAGAGTCGGGCAGGCAAAAGGTTTCTTTACAGCTAATGCAAAAAAAGTGAACATGAAGGTCGTGGTGTTCATGTGCACCGCATTCATCCGCACATAAAGCGTATTTAGGTGTACCTGTGCCGTCATCAATAGCGTGTACCAAACCCTTTTCTTCAAATGTTTTTAAAGTTCGGTATATAGTGATACGGTCGGCAGGGGCCATGCCTTTTTCAATATCGCTTAAGCTGGTAGCGGAACTTTGGTTTAATAAAAAATCAAGCACCAGCAAGCGCATAGCAGTAGGGTTGATATTTTTATTGCTTAACTTTTGTGCTGTTACCGCTTTCATATAAATTGTTACCCCGGTACAAAAGTATAAATTAACACTCCGAAAAAAACTGTTTTAAATAGCATTCCATAAAGGCATGCCTTTCTTCGGCCAGTTTTTTCCCGGTTGGGGTATTCATTTTATCTTTCAGCAGCAACAGTTTTTCGTAAAAATGATTGATGGTAGGTGCAGTTGAGTTTTTGTACTCTGCTTTTGTCATGTTTAAGTTTGGCTTAATTTCAGGATCGTAAATTTCCCTGCCTTTAAAGCCACCATAACTAAACGCCCGTGCTATGCCTATAGCGCCGATAGCATCCAGACGGTCGGCATCTTGTACTATATCCAGTTCAATGGAATGAAAAGCACCCTTATCAAACCCGGCTTTGAATGAAATATGCCTGATGATTTGCTGCACATGCTCAATAATGCCTTCATCAGCATTAATGCTTCGTAAAAACTTACCTGCGGTATCCGGCCCTATTTCTTCATCGCCATTATGAAATTTACTATCAGCAATATCATGCAACAGGGCGGCAAGTTCAACAATTAGGGTATTTGCCTGTTCAGTTTTGGCAATCAGTTTTGCATTGTTCCAAACACGGTGAATATGCCACCAGTCGTGCCCGCCTTCGGCATTTTTTAATGTGTTACGGACAAAGGTTGTTGTTTTATTTACTAATTCTGATTGGTCCATAGAACCCTCTTCTTTATATGTTTGAGATTTTAACACAAAGAAAACAAAGGAGGCACAAAGTGCACAAAGCTTTATTAATTTTATTTTTCTATTTTCTCTGGGCCTTCTTAGCTCCCTCGGTGTTAAAATAACAGACTTAAGACTAAAGACTTTCGACTTAACACTACCCTTCCATAAGTTCTACCTCGGCAACCGGGCTAAACAGATATATACGCCGGGAGCTTACCTCGATACACTTATAACGTTTGCGCAGCTTTTCCTCTTTACGGAAAACCCGGCCATCCTTTAATTTAAAAAGTGCTTTTGCAGGCAGTTTTTCAACAGTATGTACCGCCTCTTTTGGAACATCATATTTCCGTAGTGAGCGGTACAAAGTTAAATCCGAACAGCTTGATGCGGCAGGGTTATTTAGATAACTAATAATGGCATGCTTAACATCCGCCGGAAAAACATCTTTTTCGAAAAACGGTTGCATCATTTTTTTAAAGTTGTTTTTCCATTCGGCGCCGTGTGGTTTGGCTTTATGTTTATGTTCGTTCCAGGTATGCAGGTGCGCGAACTCGTGTACTGTTGTTACTAAAAAAGCGTAGGGGTTAAGATCGTAATTTACAGAGATGCGGTGCCCCTTGCCCGAATGCGGCGGCCTGTAGTCGCCAAATTTACTATTGCGGTTGCGTGAAATTTTAAATTCACATTTAAAGTAGTCTATCCACCGGCTGATCAGCGGCGCAGCATCAGGCGGGAGATAGGTTTCAAGAATTTTAACTTTATCCAATTTCGTACCTCGTTACAAAAATACTGTTTTGAGCGGAAAGCTAAAAGACTAAAGCTGAAAGTTTGTAATGTATGTCGATTGCTTTAGGCTTTCTGCTTTTAGCTTTCACCTTAACAAATTATAGGCCAGTAAACTTGCAGCATAAGCCAGCACTGTCATATAAGCAAATTGTATGGCGGGCCATTTCCAGTTTTTTGTTTCGCGATAAACTACAGCAACCGTACTGGCGCATTGCATGGCAAAAGCATAAAACATCATGAGTGAGAAGGCTACAGCCAGTGAGAATACCGGTTTACCAGTTTCAGGGTTGGTAGCAGTTTTCATTTTTTGCTGCACCGATTCCATTTTTTCGGCGCTACCCTCAACGCTGTAGATCGTGGCCATGGTGCCTACAAAAACCTCGCGGGCGGCAAAAGAGGTGATAAGGGCTATGCCGATCTTCCAGTCGAACCCTAAAGGTTTTATTACTGGTTCAATTACGTGGCCTAATGTTCCGGCATAGGAATTTTCGAGCTTTTCAGATTTTATGGCCTTATCTATCTCGGCAGGCGTAAGATGCTGTGTGTATTGTGGCTGTTTGTATTTTTGTTCGATTTTTCCAAAGCGGTCGCCTGGTCCGTAGGATGCCAGCACCCATAATATTACTGAAATGGCTATGATCACTTTACCGGCCTGCAAAACAAAGGCCTTTGAGCGCTCGTACATGGAATAAGCCACATTATTCCATCGCGGCATGCGATAAACGGGCAGTTCCATTATGAAATAGCCACGTTCCCGTCCTTTTAAAATTAATTTAAATACAAAGGCAACAACAATTGCCGAAATAAGGCTGAACACGTACATCCCCGTAAGGGCCAGTCCCTGCATGTTAAACAACCACCACACATTACGGTTAGGCACAACGAGCGCGATCAATAAAGTATAAATGGGCAGGCGAGCAGAGCAGGTTACCAACGGGGTAACCATAATGGTGATCATCCTGTCTTTCCAGTTCTCGATGGTACGGGTACTCATGATAGAAGGCACCGCGCAGGCAAAGCCGCCGATTAAAGGCACTACCGATTTGCCATTAAGGCCAACCTTGCGCATCAGCTTATCCATCATAAACGTAACCCGCGACATATAGCCTGTATCTTCCAGTATCGAAATAAAAGCGAACAGGATGGCAATTTGTGGGATAAATACCATTACACCGCTTAAGCCGCCTATAACACCATCGACCAGCAAACCGGTTAAAGGCCCGGCAGGCAAAATGTGGTGAAGGCTGCTTTGTATCCATACAAAAAGATCGCCGATCAGTTCCATCGGGTATGCCGACCAGGAGAAAATCGACTGGAACATGAACAGCAATACGCCAAAAAATATGATAAATCCAAATACCTTGTGGGTAAGTATTTTATCTATTTTATTGCTCAGGGTTTCGTCCTGCGCTGTTTCGGGTATTTTAACGGTATCGTAAAGCAGGTCGTTTATAAAGTTATACCGCGCAATAGTTTCTGATGCCTGTGCTTTTTGCGAATGGAAAGAAAACTCCTGTTCAAGCTCCTCTATCCGCTCGCTTTCAGTTGGCGAAATAAACTTTATAGTTTCATGCTGGTGGGCAAGCTGCAAGGCGTAGTATGGGTTGTCCAGCTTAAACTCCTTGCTTAACTGGCCTATCAGTTGTGGGGCGATAGCTTCCACCTCGATAGATTCTTCCTGTAAGGCTATTTCGTTGGCGAAATTGATGGCCGCCTTTAATTTATCTATCCCTTCCGTTTTTCGGGCTGATATGGGGACCACCGGCACGCCCAGCTTTTTTGCAAAAAGATCGATATTGATGCTTATACCTGATTTTTTGGCCAGGTCCATCATATTTAGCGCGATGATTACCGGTATTTTTAAATCGGCCACCTGGGTATAAAGCAGCAGGTTGCGCTTTAAGTTTGTGGCATCGAGTATTACAACAACCAGGTCGGGGCTGAGCGGGTTTGCCTTATCGGCGAGTATGGAAAATACGATAGCTTCATCCTGGCTTTTTGGATAAAGGCTGTAGGTGCCGGGAAGATCGATGATCTCTGCTGTACGACCATCAGCCAATTGGCAAAAGCCCGTTTTTTTATCGACGGTTACACCGGGAAAATTTCCTATTTTTTGATTTAAACCGGTTAATGTATTGAAAAGAGTTGATTTACCGGTGTTGGGGTTTCCTACAAGAGCAACTCTTAAGTCGGCTTTCAATGGTGAAAAAACTACTGAAGTACAATGGTGGAAGCTTCAAACTTACGGAGGCTTAACTGGTAGCCTGCTACATTAATGGCAATCGGGTCGCCAAGCGGTGCAATACGCGATACGGTGACTGCTTCGCCGGGCAAACATCCCATCTCCATCAATTTTACCGACATTTCAAGGTCAGTAAACTCTTTTACTATACCTATTGCACCTTGTTTAAGTTCCGAAAGCGTCATAATATTAAAAACTTATTCAAAAGTAAAGCTTATTTAAATTAAATCCAAATAAGATTACATGATCTGTATCACATTTTTGTTGTATCCTGGTCATTTTTTCAGGGTGATAACTATACATTTTTTATCCCGGTATGCGCCTTTACAGACCCAAATGTAGGGCAGCCACAACCTTTGTGAAAAATACCGCATGACGAAATGGTGGCCATCATTCCCAATAATATCAAAAATACAAACCTACTTTTTAACATAGTTAGTTGCCTTAACAGTTATTATTATACTAAAAGCCCCCATTGATGCGCCTACTGTGTCAGCAAAAAGATCATTCCATTCGCCGCTTCGCCAGGTAAAAACCCAAAGCTGCAATAATTCGATCATGCCGCCATATATAACGGCTACCAAAGTAATTATTGCTAATGACTTATACGATATTGCCCTAACGGAATGTTGCCTTATTAAACCGTTGCAGTATAAAACTACGAGCACAAAAAAGAACCCGCAGTGTGTAAGCTTATCAAACCCGGGGAAAAACAGGTGCGACCTGCCTACATCGCCCAAATCGATGGCGCACATCACAAAAACAAACAAGGCCCACAAAATAGCGGGCCCGTAATATTTTAAAATGATTTTCATTAAGCGCCGATCAGCGATTTATACCTATCGGCCGATAATAAACCATCAACATCAGCTGCATTTGCCAATGTTATTTTAACCATCCAGCCTTCGCCATATGGATCGCTGTTAACCAGTTCAGGTTGCTTATCAAGCGCGGAGTTAACTTCATTAATTGTCCCGGTAACCGGCATAAACAGGTCTGAAACAGTTTTAACCGCTTCAACAGTACCAAAAACTTCGTCTTTGGCAATTTCCTTGCCTACCGAAGGGATATCTATATAAACAATATCGCCTAATTCGCGCTGGGCAAATTCAGTTATGCCTACATAAGCACTATTGCCATCAACTTTTATCCACTCGTGGTCCTTAGTGTATTTTAGTCCTGCTGGAAAATCCATATTATTTTAAATTTAGTGTGCCAAAAATAATAAAAGTTTATTTAAAAGTCAGAAGTCTTTGGTCTTAAGTCAGGGCAGACGTATTAAAAATTATTTTTGATAACAGCATTTAATATAGTATTTGAAAGAACGTGTTTTATTTGTCTGATGATTAGTTTTTACCACGAAGTATACAAAGTGAAAACCACAAAGGTCACAAAGTTCTTTTCTTGGTGACCTTTGTGAAATCTTAGTGCACTTTGTGGTTTAAAATCAATCTTTAAAAGACCTGATTCCGGCCACTAAGCTTAAAATTATTTTGATGCGTCTGCCTTGGGTCTTAAGTCAAAAGGTAAAAATTACCTGGGCAACAACCATATCCCGAAAACCAACGTAAACTATATTTGTTACCTAATAAATCCCCTTTAAAATAATCAAATGAAAAGCTTAGGTTCAATAATGATTATTGCATTAACAGCCTCGTTTTTCCAGGCCTGCAATGGTAATACAAAAAATAGCAGCACAGCAAAAGCCGATAGCATTGGCATTTTGCGCGACACTGCATCGAAACAGGTTGTCAATGTTGAAAGAGGCGATGCACAATTTGCCATGGCAGCCGCCAGCGGCGGGCTGACCGAAGTAGAATTGGGCAAAATAGCCGAGCAAAGGGCGACGAACCGATTGGTGAAAAATTTTGGCGCCATGATGGTAAAAGACCACTCAAAAGCCAATGATAAATTACAGGCCCTGGCAAAGGCAAAAAATATTAACCTGCCAGATGCACCCAATGCCGGCGACCAGCAAACCATAGATAAACTGATAAAACTATCGGGCAGGGATTTTGATAAAGCTTATATAAGCGATATGATCGATGATCACAAAAATGATATTAAGGAATTTAAATATGCCTCAAAAAATTGCAACGACCCGGATATAAAACATTTCGCGGCAAAAATATTGCCCATATTGCAAAATCATCTTGATGCTATTAACGAGGTGAGGGCTAATATGAAATAGTGCTAAGTCTGAAGTCTTTAGTCGAAAGTCTTAAGTCAGAAAAGGGATAGACCGATTAAGTACAATACCCAATGACTTAATGACCAATGACACAATGACCAACCTATTCCTCCACCATCTCGCTGTTCGGGCTGCTTACTTCAGGTGCTTCGTGTTTAAAGTAGCGTTTCTGGAAAATTAATATAGCGATAACACCAACCGAGATTGAAGCATCGGCGAGATTAAAAATAGGCTGAAAAAATTCAAAATATTGCCCATGCCAACCGGGGAACCATGCCGGATAGGTGCCGTGGACAAGCGGGAAGTAGAACATATCAACCACGCGGCCTTCAAATAAATGGCCGTGCTGGTAAAGTAACCCGTAAAAGGTAGAGTCGATAATATTGCCAAGCGCGCCGGCGAATATAAGCGCCACGCACATAATAAGGCCCCTGTGGTATTTGTGTTTTATCAGGTAAACCAGGCCATAACCAATCCCTAAAACGGCAATAATACGGAACAGGGTTAAAAACAACTTGCCGCCTTCGCCACCTATTTCCCAGCCGAAGGCCATGCCGTTATTTTCGGTATATTTTAACATGCCATGGCTACCAAAAAAATGAATTTCCTGGTTAAACTCCATATGCGACCTTACCCAGGTTTTAATGAGCTGGTCTACAATGATGATAAAAGCAGCTAACAGAAAAGGTTTTAAATAAGCTGCCTTCATTTATTGCTTAAGTTTAGCTTCCATGCTTAAAGTGGTATGCGGCACGGCGCGTAAACGCTCTTTTGGTATAAGTTTGCCTGTTTCGCGGCAAATACCATAGGTTTTGTTCTCAATACGTACCAGTGCTGCTTCCAACTGCTCGATAAACTTTTTCTGGCGCGCAGCCAGTTGGTTTATCTGTTCCTTCTCAAGCGTAGCCGACCCATCTTCCAGTGTTTTATAAGTACCGGCGGTATCGTCAGTGCCGTTAGCATTTGGCGAGCTTAACGAGGTAGCTAAGTTATTTAACTCCTCTTTAGCGATACGCAGTTTATCTAATAAAAGGCCTTTAAATTCCAGCAGGTCTGATTCGGAGTACCTGGTTTTTTCGTTTTCTTGTTTCATTTAAATTTTACTAATAACAATCAAAATTTCGTTTCCATCTATCTCAACTAATTCACCTTCATTCAGTTCATTATCAAGCACTATGCTCTCCGCCAAAATTTCGGCGCAAATATAGGATAAATTATTATTCAATGCATCCCATATATATGGCGGGCATTTTACCATTACGTTAATCCTGTCGGTAACTTCAAACCCCAGTGTTTTACGAAGGTTTTGTACCCTGTTGATAAACTCGCGCCCCATACCCTCCTGTTTAAGTTCGGTGGTAATGGTAACATCTAAAGCGACAGTTAGTTTTCCCAAATTTGCAACCTGCCATCCGGGGACATCCTCTGCGATAATCTCAACGTCAGTGGTGAGTAGCGAATAGTGAGTGGTGAGTAGTTGGATGCTGCCCTCATCCTCCAGCTTTGCAATATCATCCTGCGTTAAATTGCCAATAGCTTCGGCAACGGCTTTCATGTCTTTACCAACCTTTGCGCCCAACACTTTAAAATTTGGTTTTATCTTCTTTTTGATAAAGCCAGCTGTATCGGTAATGTATTCGATAGCCTTTATGTTGGTTTCGGATAATATTAAATCCTTAACCTGCTCCACCTGGTGCTTAAAGTTTTTATCAAGGATAGGCAACAATATTTTGCTTAATGGCTGCCTTACATTGATGCCCACTTTTTTACGCAGCGATAATACCAATGACGATATATCCTGCGCCATTTGCATGCGTTCCTCTAAAGCTTTATTTACCAGTTTGGCATTATACTCAGGGAAATACGCCAGGTGTACCGATTCAAAAGTTTCTTTATGGGTTACTTTATTAAGGTCGATATATAAACGGTCGGCAAAAAATGGCGCAATGGGCGACATCAGCTTGGCAATAGTTACCAGGCAGGTATATAACGTTTGATATGCCGATAACTTATCGTCCGAGTCTTCCGATTTCCAGAAACGGCGGCGGCTTAAGCGCACGTACCAGTTGCTTAAATGCGCGTCAACAAAATCCTGTATGGCGCGGGCAGCTTTGGTTGGCTCAAAATCGGCATAAAAACCATCCACATCCTTGCTCAACGTATTCAGCAGGGAGATGATCCACTGGTCAATTTCTGGCCGTTTTTCTATCGCTATCTCCGCTTCGTTGTATTTAAACTTATCGATATTGGCATACATCACGAAGAATGTATAGGTATTATAAAGTGTACCGAAGAATTTACGGCGCACCTCATCTATCCCGTCCTCATTAAATTTAAGGTTATCCCATGGCGCTGCATTGCTGATCATGTACCAGCGCGGTGCATCGGCACCAAACTTTTCGATAGTGGCAAAGGGATCAACGCCGTTACCCAACCGTTTCGACATTTTATTGCCATTCTTATCCAGTACCAGCCCGCTCGAGATCACATTTTTAAAGGCTATACCTTTATTGCCAACAAGTGCGTTAACCGCCTTCACTTCGTCGCTGGCTTCGCTCAGCATAACCGCTAAGGCATGCAGGGTAAAAAACCAGCCGCGGGTTTGGTCTACGCCTTCGGCTATAAAATCTGCAGGGTACGCATTAGCAAATTGTTCTTTATTTTCAAACGGGAAATGCCATTGCGCGTAAGGCATAGCGCCGCTATCAAACCAAACATCGATCAAATCAGGCTCGCGGTACATTGGCTTGCCTGTTGATGATGCTAATACGATTTCATCAACATAAGGACGGTGCAAATCAAAGGTTGAATTATTGAGTGATTGAATTATTGATTTGTTTTTATCCTTTTCATCCTTTGACAATCCATCAATCTCAACTGCTACTGCCACTTCATCCTGCAACTCCTTAATAGAGCCAATGCATTTTTCTTCCGGTCCGTTTTCCTCGCGCCATATTGGCAACGGTGTGCCCCAAAAACGTGAGCGCGAAAGGTTCCAATCCACTAAATTTTCCAGCCAGTTGCCAAAACGGCCTGTTCCGGTCGATTCAGGTTTCCAGTTGATCGTTTTATTCAGTTCAACCAGTTTATCTTTTACAGCCGTGGTGCGGATAAACCAGCTATCCAGCGGGTAATATAATATCGGTTCATCCGTACGCCAGGAATGCGGGTAACTGTGCTCGTATTTTTTAACGTCGAAAGCTTTGTTCTCGGTCTTTAATTTGATAGAGATCAATACGTCGGTCGATTTAAAACCGGGCGCTTCGCGTTCTTCTTTGGTATAATATTCTTCTTTTACATAAAGCCCTGCAAAATCCGTCACTTCGTCCACAAAACGGCCTTGCTTGTTTACCAGCGGCACATCTTTGCCTCCTTCATCCTTCACCATTACTGATGGTACGCCATTTTCTTTACATGCCCTGAAGTCATCCGCGCCAAAAACAGAGGCAGTGTGTACTATGCCGGTACCATCTTCAGTAGTCACGAAATCAGCCGGGATTACCAGGAAAGCATTTTGTTCAAGGTCTTCATTGCTGACATAAGGCATCAACTGGTGATAGCGCAAGCCCAGCAATTCAACGCCTTTAAATGTTCCGCGAATTTCCCATGGGATAATTTTATCGCCGGCATTATATTCCTGCAACAGCGCTTCGCCTTGTCCCTCGGCTTTAAAATATTTAGTAACCAGGTCTTTTGCCAAAACCACGCTAACCGGCTCATAAGTATAAGGGTTAAACGTGCGGATTTTTACATAATCTATTTTTTCGCCAACTGCCAGGGCGCAGTTTGAGGGCAATGTCCATGGGGTGGTTGTCCAGGCCAATATGGCAGTATCTTCATTTTCATCTTCAAACAAAAGAGGGATCAGCGGATGCTGCTGCTCTTTTTTTAAATGAAACTGCGCCGTAATGGTGGTATCCCTCACCATTTTATAAGTGCCCGGCTGGTTCAGTTCATGCGAGCTTAAGCCAGTACCCGATTTTGGCGAATAAGGCTGCACCGTATAACCTTTGTACAGCAGGTCTTTATTATAAAGTTCCTTCAGTATCCACCACAGGGTTTCAATGTATTCGTTTTTATAGGTGATATACGGATTTTCAAGATCGACCCAATAGCCCATTTTTTCGGTAAGGTCATTCCAAACATCGGTATAGCGCATTACCTCCTTGCGGCAGGCATCGTTATAATCAGTTACCGATATTTTTTTACCAATGTCGTCTTTTGTTATGCCTAATGCTTTTTCAACAGCCAGTTCGATAGGCAGGCCATGGGTATCCCAGCCGCCTTTGCGTTTTACCTGGTAGCCTTTTAATGTTTTGTAGCGACAAAAAATATCTTTTATGGCGCGCGCCATTACGTGGTGAATGCCGGGCATGCCATTAGCGCTCGGCGGCCCCTCGTAAAATGTGTACGGGTTATTTGCCGGGCGACTGCTGATGCTTTTTTCAAAGATGTTATGCTCCTGCCAGAAGGTGAGGATATCCTTGCCCGTCTGCGATAAGTTTAACTGCTTATATTCCTTATACATCAATGTTTACCTCAAATTTTAGAGGCTGCAAAAATACGAAATTTAAACACGATTTTTAAGGATTTTTTAGATTTTCAGGATTAACGTGGCTTAATCGTGAATATCCTTTAAATCTTATAAATCGTGTTTAGATAATGATGGTCGTCCGCCCTGTTTTGGATATAGGGCGGTTCGGCGGGGATATTTCCACGCGATAAACAAACCACAACAAATAGTATTTTATTAAATAAAACATTTACCTTTCACCTATTCCCTATCCCCAGATTGGGAAGTACATCATTATGATGAGAAAAACCTTATTACAGTTTATTTTATTGCTGCTTCCCTTTTTTACGTTCGCTCAAAGTGAACCCCCGGTTTACAAAGATTTCAATAAGAAAGTGCGTGAAATAACGACTTCCTTTAAGTTGAATGACCATGTTTGGATAATGCAGACGTGTACAGGCAAGGACAACTTTGAGCTTGCAGCTGTGGACGATAAAATGCAGGTTTTGTGGCGTACCACGTTAACCGGGTATCCCCTTGCTGCCGGAAAATTTAAAGGCCACATATTAGCCATCTCTGCCGATAAATTTGAGTGGGCAAGGCGTAACGTGATAAACCCCTATACCGCTTTCCTGGTTGACGAAAAAACCGGAAAACTGTTGTTGTAAAAAATAATATATGACAGCAAATCCGAAACAAAGGAATTCCCAAATATTTTTTTTAACGATGACGGCTCCAATTTTACGTTTGTGGTACGGCAATCTGACCAGGGCACAGCGATGTTTGGCTATGGAACCAAGCTCAATACTATTAAGGATTTGATTGTGATCAAACTGGATGAAAACCTTAACCCGGTAGTTTCACATCTCAAGTTCCCGGATGAGGGGTGTATAAATGTCACCTGTAATAATATGGGCGACCTGTTCCTCATTACCCATAAAGAAGATAAAGCAATCAAGGTAACACGGTACGAAGCCCCGAAATATTTGCCGCAGGACCCCATTATACAGGAGATGGATGTGCATAAAGAGTCGGACCTAAAAGACATAAGTGGCGCAAGCACAACGCCGATAACCGACAGAAATAGCGTGTATTTTGCGTTGTTTCACGACAATGCGGATAAGGATAATGAATTAACGGCGATGAAATTCAACTTTACAGATCGTGCAGTTAAAACCACCAGCGAAGTGTTTACCCATGCCCATACCAAAGAAATAGAGAAAGCTTACGTGCCCTTTGATACAAAACAGGATAAACCTGATATAGGCCCACGCGGACTAAGAATGAAATACATCACCGAATGGGAGGGCACCCTTGTGGTTGTGCTGTCCAATCAAAATGTTGGCGGGGGTGGCAACACCGGTGTGTCGTCCTATGCCAATGAAACTTCACTTATTATTAATGGATATGATTCGAACCTTACGCGTAAGTTTCAGCAAATGATGCCCAACTGGTATAGCAGCTATGGCTTTCATCGGATGGCTGCCTACGGGGAGAAAACTTCACTGTATATGCTTGCTAACACGGCCGATGGCATAAATAAATGGACTTGTTATTACGGCAAGTTAGATTTGGCCACAGGTAGCTGGCTGAAATTAGGAAAACTGCCCAAAGACAAGCTGGATAGAAAAGCGATATTCGACCCCAGCGTGATGTGGTTTGGCAATGGATTTATAATACCTTATAACTCAATGAGCCTGTCGGGCGCCGATGTTAGCCTTCAGTTTAATACGTACTAACCCGTAAATAGCATTGTGACGCTGAAAGATAGTTTGAAAAAACCCGAATGCAACATGCCCCATCGGGGCTACCCGTTTGTAGAAAACAATTTAAAAACAAATTTTGCCCCGTCAGGGGCTACCCTTCGCCAATTGGGTAACCCCTGACGGGGCAAAACTTAACGTGGAAATTAATTCTACAAACGGGTAGCCCCGATGGGGCAAAGGCTTTTCTTATATCAAACTCACGTTAATTTAACAACACCTTCCACTTTATCTGGGCCTATTTTTAATGCCTTTGCTCCGCATTCAATGTGATTGACCCCGTTAATCGTGAATATCCGTCAAATCTTAGAAATCGTGTTTATTTTTACATGGTATTTAATTGCCGAAGCATATGCTAAACATCACCCTCGTTCAATTTACGCCGGAATTTGGTAACCAGGCGCATAACCTTCAACAGATCGCGGATTTGTTGCAAGGCATTGAAACCGATATTATAATACTGCCCGAGTTATGTACCACCGGCTATTCGTTTTTAACAAGGGATGAGGCATTTGCCGCTGCCGAAGGGCCGGATGGCCAAAGCACAGCATTTTTTAAGCAATTGGCCGAAGATCATAGAGCTATGGTCATAGCCGGTTTTGCGGAGAAAAGCGGCGATAAAGTGTATAATTCTGCTATCATAGCCTCGCCTGATAGGACTACTAAAATCTACCGTAAAACCCATCTTTTTTATCGTGAAAAGGAATGTTTTAGCGAAGGGGATTCGGGATTTTTTGTGGTTCAGCATCCGTTAAAGGATTGTAAAGTTGGCGTAATGGTCTGCAACGACTGGCGTTACCCGGAAGCTGCGCGTAGCCTGGCTTTGCTTGGCGCAGATGTAACTGTATGTCCGTCAAACCTGGTGTCAAACGTTTGGGGGATAGGCATGGCCGCCAGGGCTCTGGAAAATAAAGTTTATGTAGCTGTAGCCAACCGCTGCGGGACCGAAGTGCGCGACCTTGAAGATGGCAGCACCCAATCGCTCACTTTTACCGGCCGCTCGGTGCTTTATAACTTTACTGGAGAAGCTATTGAACAGGCTGATAAAGCTGGCGACCAGGTTATTACTTTGCAAATTGACCCCTTATTAACCCGCGATAAATCTTTTAATGAATTTAACGACTTGCTAAAAGATAGAAGGCCAGCGTTTTATGTGGGTAGATAGCCGTTTACAGGATTAATACTTTTTCTTCCTTTCCTTCGTTCAGCTTTAATTAATGTAAAATGATACTTTTTGTTATTTTTGTCAAAAATCTGTGAACCGATGAGCGAACTCATTAAAAAACAAGTTACCGATGCCAAAGCCCTAATGGACAAAGCCATTGACCATTGCGAAGGCGAATTGCAAAAAATACGCGCCGGCAAGGCAAGTGCTGCTATGCTGGATGATATTTATGTGGATTATTACGGCACCGCAACCCCTTTGAACCAGGTGGGCAGCGTGAATACACCTGATGCCCGCACTATTGTAGTACAGCCATGGGAAAAATCGTTGCTTGGCCCTATTGAAAAGGCTATTATGGAGGCTAACCTTGGCGTAAACCCGCAAAATGATGGCATCATCATCCGCATTAATGTTCCGCCATTGACAGAAGAGCGCCGCCGCGACCTGGTTAAAAGAGCCAAAGGCGAGGCAGAAACAGGCAAAATTGCTATCCGCAATATCCGTAAGGATGCCAATGAAAAAATAAGAAAGCTAAAAGCTGAAGGTGTATCAGAAGATGAGATGAAGGCGGGGGAGCATGAGATACAAAAGCTTACTGATGCATATATTATCAAAGTTGATGTGCATTCGGAAGCGAAGGAAAAAGATATTATGACAGTGTAAGGGTGTTGCCTTTAATCAATATTTAAAGCCATTTCATTTTTGAGATGGCTTTTTTAATAATCTGGCTTGTTATATTTATCAAACTCTTCATCAATGCCATAAACATTAAACGATGTTTTAACATTGTTTATAGTAAGCGTTAACCGCCCATTTCTGTAGGTTGAAGTACCTCTTTTACCGATTATCTTGTTGATATTCAATTCAAATGATGAATGGTCATTTTTGTAAGTATCCACGTATCCTTTTTCATTCGTAACTCTTTTTTCATAACTGAAATAAATAAATTTATTATCAGCTGTTTGAACAAAAGCTAAATAATGCGGAGTTATAACAAGTACACATTTTAGGTCCCGAGAAAGCGCATCAGCGTCATTACTAAAATAACCGCACCCGCTTTCTGTATTTATGTATTGGGATTTTATGTATGTAAGTGGTTTAATATCTTCCTTCTCTGCTGTATCAGTTTCCTTAGACTCAATTTTATCTATTACAAAAAAAGGCGTATCGTCGTAATTTTTTACCCCTTCAAAAACCGCGCAGGTTAAATAAACCGTTTGCCCGAATTTAACATGATCAGGATTAACTTTTTTATTAATTGTTCCGCTATATTCATACGGACAGTTTTCAGGTGTAAAAGCTATTGCGCTTCCACTGCAACACCTGGAAAAATAATCTTTATATATTAGCTTTTTCTGTTTTTCTAACTTTTCGAACGTTGGATCTTCATCGCTTCTAAAAAAATCATTATAAGTAGCTTTAATAATAACAGTTGCTTTCCCATCCTGAAAATGTAAAGGCCCCAAAAAGTCACATTCTTGCTTTTTCGTTGTTTTTTGCGCCGATAAGTTTAACGCGGCGATAATTAAAAAAATAATGCAATAAACAGACCTTTTCATTAGCGCTAATATGGTTTAACTAATGTAAACATTAATCTTTAAAATAGTCAAAATGTCAAATTAAAGGGAATGAGCCCGTTAGCCATTCCCTTTTTTTATTTTTGTAAAAAAAGAATTTACAGTACATGAAAATACTTCTATCATATCTTCAAAAACACCGTTGGGTAGTTATACTTGCCCTGGTACTGGCAGGCGTTAATATTGCGTTTTCGCTTTGTGATCCGTTGATCACCAGGTATATCGTTGACTTGTACATGGTTCCTGCTAATCATAAAGTTTACAGTTATGAATACAGGCTGCATGGGGCTTTAATGCTGGTGTGTTTGGGTATAGGCGCCGCCATGGTATCGCGCATAGCAAAAAATTTCCAGGACTATTTTACCAATATCATCACACAAAAAACAGGCGCCGAAATGTACGCCGATGGTCTGAGACATTCCCTCGAGCTGCCTTACCAGGTATTTGAAGACCAGCGCAGCGGCGAAACTTTGGGGATACTGCAAAAAGTGCGGTTGGACTGCCAGGCCTTCATCACTTCGTTTATCAGCGTACTTTTTGTGAGCCTTGTCGGGATGATTTTTGTGATAGTGATCTCAATAAAAGTAAACTACATGGTAACCCTGGTTTATTTTGGCGCAATCCCGATCATTATGTTTGTAAGCATGGCTTTAAGCAAACGAATTAAAACAATACAAAAAAAGATCGTGTCGCAAACTACGGCGCTTGCCGGTTCAACCACCGAATCATTACGAAATATTGAGCTTGTAAAAAGTTTAGGCCTGGTAAAGCAGGAGATAGAACGATTGAATAGTACAACCTATAAAATACTTGAGCTTGAGCTAAAAAAAGTAAAATATGTACGGAGCATGAGCTTTGTACAAGGCACAGTAATAAACCTTGTACGCAGCACAATGGTGGTGATCCTGCTCATGCTTATTTTCAAAGGGACATTATCAGCGGGAAGTTATTTCATGTTTTTATTCTACTCCTTCTTCCTTTTTAATCCTTTGCAGGAGTTAGGCACCGTAATACAGTCGTGGCGCGAAGCGCAGGTATCCCTTGGCAATTTTGAAGGCATCCTGAGCACTCCTATCGATCCAAAACCTGAAAAACCGGTATTGCTGGAAAAAGTAAGTACCCTTACATTTAATAATGTAAGCTTTAAGCATTTAACCGCTAACCGCAACGCACTTAACCACATCAGCTTTGAAACAAACAGCGGCGAAACTATTGCTTTTGTGGGGCCGTCTGGCTCAGGTAAAACTACACTCGTTAAGTTATTGGTTGGTCTTTACCAGCCGCTGGAGGGTGATATTTTATACAACAACATCCTGAGCAAGGAGATTGACCTTGACCAGCTGCGCGAAAAAATTGGGTTTGTAACGCAGGATACCCAGCTATTTTCGGGCACTATACGCGAGAACCTTCAATTTGTACGCCCCGGCGCTACGGATGAAGAGTGTATGGATGTGTTGCAGCGTGCGGCCTGTCAAACCCTGCTTGCGCGTGCCGATAAAGGGTTGAGTACGGTTATCGGTGAAGGCGGGGTAAAGGTATCAGGCGGCGAAAAACAACGTTTATCCATCGCCCGCGCTTTATTGCGCAGACCGGATATTTTGGTGTTTGATGAAGCTACCTCATCCCTTGATTCCATCACCGAAGAAGAAATTACAGAAACTATACGCGATGTTTCTGAATTTGAAAATCATATTACCATATTAATTGCCCATCGCCTTTCAACCATAATGCATGCCGACCATATTTATGTATTGGAAAAAGGCCGCATCATCGAATCAGGCAAACATTACGACCTTTTGGCGCAAAAAGGCCTGTACTACGCCATGTGGAGGCAACAGATAGGCGAGAAAATTACTGAGGAAGTGTGAGGGAGTTTATAGACCATGGTCCATGGCTCATGGTAGCTGCATTTGTCCTGCTATGAACTATGAGCTATGGACCATGAACTAAAAACTACACACTAATAATCCCCGTCTTCACGGCAAATATTACCAGGCCGACGAGGTTTTTTGATTTGGTTTTTTCGAAGAGGCGGGCACGGTAGCCTTCAACGGTGCGTACGCTCAGGCATATTTTATCGGCAATTTCCTGGTTCGAGTATTCCTGGCAAACCAGCTTCAGTACTTCTATCTCGCGTTCGTTAAAATCAGCCAGCGATTGGGCGGTATTGCCTGTTTGGCTATTGCCGGCCAGTTGTTTTATAAGGGTTACCGAAAGGTGTTCATTAAAATAATAATCTTTCTGGTAAACGGTTAATATGGCTTCGATGATCTCTTCGGGCTCGGCGTTCTTCAGCAAATAGCCTGATGCACCAGCCTTCATCATATCCATAATATATTTATCCTCGTTAAACATCGAAAGCGCCAGTACTTTAATTTGGCTGTACTTCTGTTTAACCAGCGCCGTGGTTTGTATGCCGTCAAGCTCGGGCATTTTAATATCCATCAATATTACATCGGGTGTTACGGAGGTCAACATGGCAATCAACTGTTTGCCGTTTGATGCCTCCAGCACCAGATCGAAATCGTCACAATCTTCAAGCGTGGCCTTTAAGCCGTTCCTGAATATTTTATGATCATCTGCAATAGCTAACCTGATCTTTTCCATGAGTATAAGATTTGAATAAATATAGGGGAAAGATTTGAGATATGGGATGTTAGATATGAGACAAATGTGGGTTTAACTTAATTTGAACGAGGAGTTCTTAGCGCTGTAGGCGCGAAATATCGGTAGAAAAACATTAATCTATCGTTTAACGTGCCGTCAGGTACGCAACATTCGCCAGGTTCCGTACCTAACGGCACGGGGTTTTAGCTTGCCTGTTTTTCTACCAATATTTGGCTCCCCTGGAGCCATTTCCCAACTTAATAACATTGGCCTTTGCCCTAATCTATGTCTCACGTCTCAAATCTCATATCTCACGTCTAAACCTCCATCTTTATCCTGATAATAGTAATTGTGCCGTTTTGGGGTTTGGTGTAAATATTAATTTCCCCGCCGATCAGCTGTACCCGGCTTTCCAGGTTTTTTAAGCCAAAGCCATGTTTTACCTGGTTAATGTTAAAACCTTTGCCGTTATCCTTAAATTCCATCACCAGCCATCCCGGTTCGTTGGCGAGCGTTAAATGAATACTTGTAGCCTCTGAATGTTTAATGGCATTGCTGAAAAGCTCCTGGGCTATCCTGTAAAAGGCCAGCTCAATTTCTGGCTTGAACCGGATGTTGCTTAGTTTTTTTTTGAATTCTACTTTAACAGCTGTAGTTTGCTCAATTTTAATGCAGAGGCCTTCAAGCGCTTCCAGCAAACCATAATCAGTAAGTACCGGGGGCAAAACATTGTGTATAATATTCCTGATCTCCTGTATGCATTCATCTGTTAATTTGCGGGTATCGGCCAATAAAGGGCGTGTAATTTCATCGCAATTTTTTTCGAGCCGGTGCAGATTCAGTTTTACTGCCGATAGCACCTGGCCAACACTGTCATGCAAGTCTTCGGCAAGCCGTTTACGTTCGTTTTCCTGTGTTTCAAAAACGGCATTCAATAGGTCGGTTTGCTTTTCATCGTGCATTTTGCGTAACTCTACCTGGTTCTTTATCATCTTTCGCTGGTAAATGATCACGAAAAAGAATAAAAAAACAATAAGTATAACAATTACCAGTGTACCGATAATTAATACTGGTATGAGGTTGTTTTCTGGGGTTTGCAAAGGAATCCGACTGAATATAAAATGTTAGCGATGATATTGGTAATAATGTGGATCATAAAATAACCCTCTTCCTGGTGGGCCGCTATGATCTTTCGTAAAAGCATAAATAAAAAAATATTTATCGAGAAATATAGCAGTACTCCTGCATTTATCCAGAATAAGCCCTGCTTTTCGATATGTATAAACTCCTGCCTGTTAAATATCTGGTAAAAATACGCCAATGAAAAACATATCAGCAAAACGCTCAATACAGTGATGGATAAGGACGGATATTCCCATATTCCCTCGATAAAAATTACATTAAATATAACTATCAGCATTGCAAATGCTGATAGAATAATTATAGCCGTTTTGAATACAGGCTTAAAAAAGGCATGATAATAAATAGCCGCAAAAAACACTATGCTTATAGCTGTGAAAAGGTGAATAGCGGGCAGGTTGTTATTCGTCCACATCTTTGTTAGTTCAAGTATCCAATCAAACAATGATGATACAAGGAAAAACACTGCCGCTATTTTTAGTACTTTATCCAGGGACTTGTAGTTATATAACGCTGCAAGTACAGGAAGGACACCGGAAGCCGAAGAAGCAATATTTAAGGCATAGGCTAAAGACATATAGCTAATAAATTATTCAGACTTTGCACCTGTTAAAACGTTTGTAGGACAGCCGGGCGAGCCAGGGCATGGCGCCGACATTTCGCCAACTGTATAAAGCTTCAGTTGCGCTGCGGTCAATACATTTCTTGTCGCGTCGGCTACAGGGGCTTCGTACTCTTTGCCGCCGATCTGGTCGCTACCATCGCTCATTGCACCGGTTATGATCAGGTGTTTCTTTCCGTCGTGGTCAAGTGCATAATAAAACCGGATACCCAGGCAACCTTCCTGTGAAAGTATCTTTTCTAATATCTCTTTCCCAAAAAATTGAGAAATAGGTTGGCCGGGACTTTTATCCCTGTAGTTTTTTGTCCACTCGGCGGCCTGCTTAACTTCAATTGCTGCGCCTTCCCTGCCGGTAATTGGTGATTTTGATTGATTGTCCATTGTTTTAATTGTTGTGGTTTTAGATAAATAGTTTGATAAAACTAATATTAATTAATTGGTATTTCAAACGGTATTGCCATAGGCAAATAAATACCTGCTATTCGTTAAAAAACACAACTATCTCATTATCAACCAACAAAACAATAAATTGCGATTTATTAAAATATAATATTGCGTAGTTTTACGCAGTAAAATCAGTAATAACACGCGTTAAAAAAGTTGCGTTATTGTGTTAAAAAGATAGGCCGATCTAATGCCAGCAGGTAAAATATTTTTTTCCTATTCGCCTTCACCCTCTTTATGGCCTGCCATAGAGAGGGTCAGCAAACGAAGTGATGCTGGGGTGAGTAAACTCTGCACCAGGTATTCACGTAATGCAATTACGTCAACGCCGCTCGCATAGTTTACTCACCCGGTCTTTGCTTCGCTCGACCACCCTCTCTAACGCAAGCGTTAAAGAGGGTTAAAAATATTTTAACTGCGCAATCATGGCTTCAAACACTACGGCCTTATCACCATTCTGCCCCCCTGCGAATGTGCATTAAACTCAGGCGCGTACATGCATTGTATGCTGGTAATCCCCGTTGAAAAATTGCCCGGCTGTGCTACCCTCAGCTGGTACTCAAACACATAATTGCCTTTGTTTAACTGGCTGATAAAAAAATTGGTGGCCACATCTTTGGTTACCTGGTAATAGTATAAGCCATCCTGGTATTTATAGGTAGATATGGCGTCAACCGGTTCGGTGCCTGCGGGGCGCATATCTTTTAGCTGTACATATTCAAAATCGCGGTCGGCTTTAAGGTAAACCACTACTTTTAGCAGGTCGCCTGTTTTTGGCTGATGCGTGGCGTCAACGGCGGTCAAAACCGGGCCGGCATCTGTTTGTTTTTGGATGAAATATTTCCTTTCCAGGTGTATATTGGTTTCAGATGAGGTGATCTTGTCCAAATTCTCTAAATATTGCCAGTGCAATGCGCCCCAGCTTATGTTTTTACCGGTATTTGTGATCGCGACTTTTCCCAGGCCAGGTTTTATTTGCTCATCGGCCCAGCTTGTTTTTATGTAGCCGGTGCCGGCATCGGCTTTTACATCCGGCTTTAATTCATCCAAAGGTTTGCCATCCAGTTTGATAGTTGATCTGCCTGTATCGGCCAGCAGGTCGTTGCCTTTTAATAAAAGGGCATAACAGGCGGCGGCGGTTGCTTTGGTTGTTTTCCAGTCGCTGGTTTGTTTATTGCGCAGCAGCCATATTTTCATTTCATCAACAGCTTTGACATTGTCGCCCGCTTCAGTAAACAGTTCGATCAATAGACTTTGTGTTTCTACCGGCGATTCATACCAAAAATAACCCTGCCTGTTTTTCGCCCAATACATGCCCATATCATCCGATTGCTGTGCAGTTTCCAATAACGACCGCTCTATTTGTGCGGTTACGGCAGGTTTTTTGTAACGCTGCATGGTTAACGCGATCATCCCCTGCTCATAAGCATTGCGGTATTTCCAGTTATCATCCGCCCATTTTAAATAATTTGCGAGGGCTGTTTTCAGATCATGGTTTAACGATTTATTTAAGAAATAGCTGCGGGTAAACCAGGCGTGTATCTCCAAATCGCCGTAAAACCACAGGCCATCTTTGTTTTTTTTGCGCTGTTTTTCGTCGGATGCCAGTTGATCATCCAGGTACCTGATGGCGTTATCGGCAAGAGGTTGCAAACCGGGCTGGTTATCCATAATGCCCAAATGGTAGAGCTCGCCCATGCCTTCGGCAATATGCTGGGTAATGTACCTGTCCGACCGATCTCCGCCGAACCATGTGAAACCGCCATCGGGCAGTTGCCGTTTTTGCAGCTTATCAAGGTTTAGCTTTAGCTCGTCACTCATTTTGTTAAGATCGAACAATAAGGCAATACGTTTTTTTTGTTCCGATTCGCTCACCGCATCTTTCAGCCATGGCGTTTCTTCCAACAGGGTTGATTTCAACTCCTGGTTTTTTTCAAGGTTTGATAACAATTCGGTGCTGTTACTGTTTTTCCATTGATCGAACACCTGTTTTATAGCGGGCATTTTGGTGACGATACTTGTAGCCAAACTATTGGCATAATAACGGCTGAATACCTGCTCAGAGCATTCGTACGGAAACTCCATCATATAAGGCAAGGCCTGTACCGCGTACCATGCCGGGTTTTGGGTGTATTCTAAGGTCAAGGTTTTATTTTTTAGGGTTGTGCTGCTTTGGTTTACCAGTTTATCAAATATAAAATTCCGGGTTTGCCCCGACCGTACCATCATCGGCATCGATTCGGTTACAAGTGTACGGTTGGGCAGCACCGGTAAAGTATTTTCTTCGCCATCGGTAAACTCTCCGGCATCGGCGGTGAGTTTATAATCCAAAGCATCCAGCCCCGCAGGTATCACCAAACGGAATGAAACCGCTTTTGTAGTACCGCCGCCAATTTCAAAAGCCTGTTCTGCATCAGCTTTATCAATAAACAGGGCCACCGGCTGCATATTTAAGGCATTAAACAATTGCATTTGCACCTTACCGTTCAATTTACCGGCAGTCAAATTGGCAAGCCTTGCCGAAATGGTAATAGTATCCCCCTCGCGTAAAAAGCGCGGCGTATTAGCGCTTATGCTCAATTGTTTTTGGGTGACGACGGTATTTTCGATATACCCTGTCTCCAAATCCTTTGTATGCGCAAAACCCCTGAATTTCCAGCGGGTGAGCGCCTCGGGAATGGTGAAATCTATCAGTATTTCCCCTTTTTCGTTGGTGTGGAGTTGGGGATAAAAGAACGCGGTTTCAGCAAAGTTGGTGCGGGGGATGATGGAGGTGGCGTTGTTACCGAAATTACTAATTCCTCTTATAAAAACAGTACTTGAGGCGCCCGGTGCACCGGAATTAATGACTGTTACCCCGGATGCCTGGCCTTGAAGTAATTTTTGAGTAGTGTAACCATTTACATTATATCCTGCTACCTCCATATCCGGTTTAACAACGGGAGGGGGAAACCTTACAGCAGCGGAGTACACAGCATTAGGCTCTTCTTCTGTTACTTTAGTATCTCCACTTCCAACAGGTTCATCAATCGTCACACTTGTATAACGTTTGTCAACCAGTACGACAATCAAATGTCTTTCCAATTTGGTTTTTATTTGTTTTGGCCGATAGCCCCGATCATTGAAAATCAATACTGCGTTCGCGGGCGTTTTAATTTTAAAGTATCCAGTTGAATTTGAAAGGGTGAATATTTGTGTATTTTTAATGCTAATCTTTACTCCCGAAAGCCCATAATCACCCTGATCAGAGATAACTCTTCCGGTAATATCATAACCTACTTTAACTAATTTGGCATTTTTTGAATATTTATCAGCGATCATTTTATCGCTTTTTGCAGACTGTATATTCTCAGCCAGTCGATCTCTATAGTTTTGATTACCACTATTATAGCCACCGAAATAATCATACCCAAACAAATAAAGCTGTTCATATTTAAGTTCAATCAATGAATAATTGGCTTCGGCAGCGTTGTAGGCACCTGTTTCATCCTCCTTAAGAAAATCATCGCCCCCCCACTCAAAATAATTGGGGTTATCAGGAGTATAATTAAAATCGGTTCTCCAATATTGCGCCGCTTGAACGTCATCGAGTGAAGCATCATATAAGTCAGCAAGCATTTCGGCAGATAGTTTTTCATTGTTAGCCGCGCTTATTTGTAATTTCCATTGCTCTTTTTCGCCCGGTTGAAGCTTGTCACGAAAAGTGAGAAAACGAATGTTTAATGCTTTGGCAGTATCCTCTACCTTAATACTTTGATAATAATGATATAAACGATCATCGTTAACCATCAAAAACTGTACACTAAAATCATTTTTTGCAGTTATCGGTACCGGTACGATTATTTTTCGCTGGTAAACCCCGCTTATTGCAAGCCACTGCGACGACAGCAATTTAGCACCATCGTATGTCTCCATTAATACACTTGTAGGCTTGTTTATGCCTAATAAAAATTCGCCACTCCCCTTGGGTTTTACTTTCGTGATTAATGGTATTACCCAATCATCCATTTTTTGGGGCTTCGAGGGTTCTTTTATCACGTTAACAAACTGTGTTAATGAGCTTGTATCGCTCTTGGCATCACGTGCATTTATAACTACTTTATAAACACCGGCCGGTTGCTTTTTTAGCATTTCCAAATCGAGTACGCTTATTGCGGTATCATTTGTACTTATGCTTAATTCATTGACCTTTTCTGATTCGCCCCATGTATTATATTCATCCTCATTTTTCCATGGATAACCCGGAAAAGATTTTTTAAACTCTTCTTTGTTTAAAATATACTGGTCGGGGCTATTCCATAAGCGATTTTTAAATGCCTGTTCAGGGCCTTTTAATGAATATATTTTTATATCAACAGTGCCCTTTTGCTGATGCCCGTTTATATCCGAAAGTTTAACCGGTATTGTCGCGTCAGCAGTAGAAAGCAGTTTTTGGGGTATTTCAACTCTAATTTCAAGCGGGTTATCACTAACTTTTAAACTCGTATTTGCAACCTGTGTTTCTCCGCTGGCATCCGTTATATCGGCAGTAACAAAATAATTAAGGGAACCACCGTTCAAACTTTTGCTATCCGCGTTCGATTTAAATTTAATAGCAAACGATCCAGAATCATCGGAATGAACAGTATCCGTCTTAATTTCTTCCATTTGTGTCCAATACGAACCTATCTTTCTCTGCCGCAAATCATCGTTAAAACGGGGCATTCCAAGTGCGGTAACGTGAACAGCTACTTTAGCATTTGACAGGCCATAACCTGAAAAGGCTGTCACCCTTCCTTTTATCGTTATTGAATCTCTTAAGCGCCAGGTTTCCGTTATTGGGTTAAATGTTACCTGGAAAGTTGGCCGTTTATATTCTTCAACATACACGTTTATTCTGCCATCATCGGTAACTAACGAAACCTGTCCGTTAGCGATAGTTTGTGGAATAATAAATGACCCTTGAACCGATCCGTACTCATTTGTTTGTAAGTTAAGGGTGCCTAAAGTTTTATAATTTATATCCTTAAAACTCACATTAATATTCGCCGCCGCAATTATTTGACTTTTACCATTTTTACTGCTGATATGCAGCCCTTTAAAGTATATGGTTTGTCCCGGCCGATAAATCTGTCTGTCAGTAAATAAAACAGTGCTTATTTGCGGACTGTCGTTATTATTTGTTTGTGTCACACCCGAAAAAGATTTTCCGGCATCGATATAACGATCATCCTTACTGGTCAATTCTATTGTATAGTCGTCTTTCTTTGTAGTATAAATGCATTTTCCATCGGCATCAGACAGCCCCGAAAACAAAACTTCTTTAGGTACTTTTTTATCACTGACATAATTCCATTTGTAAATAGAAATACCAACCCCCTGTAAGCGGGCCCCTGTCTCCCTGTCCAATATCCTCAACTCTGTTTGCCCGTTGGGGATAATCCTTGCCGAATAAGACAGATTTGTTACGATAAAATTTGTGAGTTGGAGTAACTTTCTATTATTCGATTGTGCATCTTTTACCAAAATAACATAATTCCCTATCGGCAGCGGATTGATCTTAAACTCCGCGCTGTGTTTCCTGTAATCTTTAGGACCTGGTAATAACAATTGTTGGTCTTGGACTGGTTTCAGTTGTTTTAGTAGTTTTAAAACTTTGTCCGTTGCCGAAACTTTAATCCCTTCATACCATTCATCTTTAGCGGTTAATTGTTTTAGTTCTGCAACAGTTAAATGATAAATTGAAATTTTTGCCTCATTAACGTTGCTATAACTCAACAACCCCAACAATGGCTTCCCTGGGACATTTACGTCCTCGACCGTCGCAGATAAATCCTTTTCTTCCACCTGCTTTATCAAAACAGCCGCATTTTTGCCGCCCAAACTATTTGGATATGTAGCAACCGCCTTCATAAAAAGATCATGCGCTATAGCTAAACTATCAATCCCCTGGTAATACTGCCCCTGCAATACCAACGCTTCGGCGCTGATGGGCGTTGCAGAAAATTGCTGCGATATTTGCTTTAGCGCAGCAAGGTAAAGCGAGTCTTTATGCTCAACGTTTGATCGTCCATATAAAAACCTTAACCGCTGCATATCAATATCGGCCAACGCTTCTTCGCCAGGCTTTTGCAGGTGAAATAGTGTGGCCTGCTGTAAATATTTAATGCCTTTATATTCTGTTGAAGCAGTATCATTTGTTTTGATGGTTAGTTCGGCAAATGTGCGGCTGTCGCTAAAAAATGCCGGGTCGTTTAAGGAGAAAGGCAACTTGGGTTTGTTCAGGCCTGCTTCGTCAGTAAGAAAAAAATCAAAGGCGCGTTGCACCAGCAGGTCGTACAAAGTGGGGCGAAGGTAGCGGGTTGTGCTGTCGCCATCCAAAACGCCATCGAGCACACCAACCGGGGTGCTTTGCTCTTTTGCGGCGTCATGCAGCGAAAGCTGGTACAAATGACTGGTTTCGAAGATGATGGTTTGCAAATCCCATTTGGTGAAATCGGGATCGGGTTTTTCAAGTTTGCTGCGCCGGTAAAACTGGTAACGGTTTTGCTGGTAATAGTTCCAGTACATTTGGCCTAACAACGATTGCAGCACCGGTTTAACAGGGTATTCTGCACGGTCAATATCTATTTTAAGCCGGCTGATGATGGCCGCCAGTGCATCCTCTTCCATGTACGATTGAAAGGTCATCCTGTAAATTACCGCCCGTATTTGCTGCGGGGCATTGTTGTTTTTGCGGGCGAGTTCGTCCAGTTTGTCAACTTCCTTAAGCGCTGATTTTGGCAGGCCGATGTTGGCTAATGAATCAATACGGAAAGTGATCTCGTCGTATTTTACCTGAGCAATGCTTTTGCTGAAGCAAAACAACAGGCAGAAAGCAAGCAGCGATTTGAATATTTTTAAGGTAGCTGAAGACATCATGGTTCAAGGTTAATGTTATTTAATAACGTGCATTTCTTTAAATCGTTATAATTATGGTTAAAGGATGCTGGATTAGATGGTTTTCCATAAAATGATTTGATTTTTTTATTCCCGTAGGGGTGGCCCTTGTGGCAATGTCATTAAGTTAAGGAAAAGTGACGTGATTTAATATCGAATAATGAATTTTGAATATCGAATTTCGAAGTTTCTCACTTCATTATTCGAAATTCGGTGTTGGGTGTTCGATATTAATTCTCTTAACTTAATTACATTGCCGTTGTGGCCGCCCTGACCCCGCATAAGGTTAACATCAGACAGGCGGATAAAAAAAGGGCAATCAAAACACACGACAATCAAAAACGGGAAGAACCCAAATTGCAGAAGGGTGGCCACAAGGGCCCCCCCCTACGGTTATTTTTGCAATTTCTCCAATTTTCTTATGCTTCTGTAACAAATATAAAGCGGGATAATCCCAAATACGCCGAAACAGCAATCAATCAGCCGCCAGAAAAAGGGGATGCCACGGATAGGCCCGGCGATAAATGCCAGCGGGAAAACCATAATGCAGGCGATCATGCCAAACTGCAACACCCATATATTTTTTACAGGGTCTTTCAGCGGGCCGATAAAAACAGTAGCTATTACCAGGTGACCAAAGGCAAGCCAATCGGTGCCGTAACTTAGATAAGGATAATTTGTATTGGTGTTTTTTACTGCAAGGTAAACCGTCTTTATCCAGTTTGCCATTGCAGCGGGAAGTGCACCCGAATGCCGGGATAAAAAAGCAAGTTCCGTTTCAATGGGAAATGCCGTGATGCCCCTTAATGCCAGGCCGATGATGAACAGCACCAGCCAAATCCTGATCCTTGTTTTTAGCTGCTTTTCGTTCATTGGGATACGGGTTAAATTTCTTGTCATTCGTTTGGCCTCACCTAAACGGCAAAGCCCTCATGAGCCCCTTTAAAAACATACAACCAGCGAATAATCCTCTCCGAAGGAGAGGACTTTGACTTCGCGCTTTTAGAACCCTCTCCTTTGGAGAGGGCAGGGTGAGGCATCACGTAAGTTTAATATTCTTTAAATAATCGAAATTAACTTTAGCGCTTTGTAGCGGTGTTTCATGATGAAACCGCGATTGCTCTACAAAAAAATATTGCATGCCATTATCTAATGCGGTAGACAGCAGGTGCGGATAATTGATAATCCCCTGCCCAAGGTCGCAGGCTGATTCTTCTTCACTGCCGGCGGGCAAACGCTGTTTCAGCACATCGCGCATGTGGCAAAGTTTAAAACGGGGCTTGTACTTTTTAATGTAGGCTTCCGGGTCTTGCCCTTCGGTTACGGTATAATAATAATCCATCTCGAAATCAACAAATTCCGGGTCGGTATCGGCCAGTAAAACATCGATTGGTAACTTCCCATCAACTGGTTTGTATGGATAATCGTGCGGGTGATAGGCAAAGCTTACGCCGCTTTTCTGACAAATTACGCCGTAGTTATTAAATTCATCCGCTATCTTTTTAAAGGCATCTATTGTTTTTTGCGGGCCTTTCCAGGGGTAAATAAGGTATTTCATCCCGATCTCGGCGGCCTGCTCGGCAGTTTTTTCAAAACCCGCTGCATCGCCGGCGTAATGGCTTGATATAATGGTAAGGCCATTATCCGTGGCCAGTTTATTAAATTCCTTATTGGTCATCCCCCAAAATATGCCTTTATCGCCGCCATAGCTTTCAATCTGGGTGTAGCCCATTTTTCCTATCTGTGCCAGGGTACCGGCAGGGTCTTTTGCCATATCCTCTTTTACCATATATAGCTGTATGCCGATGGCGGGCAATTGCTTGCTTTGGGTTTGCGCAAAAAGACTATTTTTTACCAGGGGTAGGGACAGAGCCAGCAGGCCGGTGCTTTTAATGAATGATCTACGGGTCGTCATTGTGGGTTGTAAGGTGTTGTTTTTATTACTGAATAAAAATATACCTTTTTGACGAAGAATAAATAGAAAACTTTAAAAATGAGCGTGCTATTTATGACAACCTATGCAAAGTTTGAAAATACTTCTCCTTTCGCTGACCATCACGGTACCTTCGTACCTGCCAATGACATATGGCGGCGGGACTTACAACACCGTCCTTATCTTCAACTCATTCATCTGCGCTTCTGCAATGGTTGATGGCGTATCGATCATCACATCGCGGCCTGAATTATTTTTAGGGAAGGCAATCACATCGCGGATAGAATCCAATCCTGCGAAAATAGATACCAGCCTGTCAAATCCAAAGGCGATACCACCGTGCGGAGGTGCGCCGTATTCAAAAGCATCCATCAAAAAGCCGAATTGTTTTTGCGCTTCTTCCGGCGAAAAACCGAGATGTTTAAACATCAATGATTGCAACGCGCGGTCATGGATACGGATAGATCCGCCGCCAATTTCTGTTCCGTTTATTACAAGGTCGTAAGCATTTGCGCGTACTTCGCCGGGCGCAGTATCAAGCATGGCAATATCTTCAGGTTTTGGCGAAGTAAAGGGGTGGTGCATGGCGTGGTAACGGCCGGTTTCTTCATCCCATTCCAGTAACGGAAAATCTAAAACCCACAACGGCGCAAAAGTATTTTTATCGCGTAAGCCCAAACGGTTACCCATTTCCAGGCGCAGTTCATTTAATTGTTTGCGTACTTTATCGGCCTGTCCGGCTAAAACAAACATCATATCGCCGGGTTCAGCCTCGAAAGCTGCTGCCCAGTTGGTAAGGTCGTCTTCGCCATAAAATTTATCTACGGATGATTTTAACGTGCCATCACTTTGGTAGCGGCAATAGATCATACCGGTAACACCAATTTGCGGGCGTTTTAACCATTCGGTAAGCTCATCAATCTGCTTGCGGGTATATTCGGCGCAGCCTTTCGCGTTGATGCCTACTATAAGTTCCGCATTATCAAAAATACCGAAGCCTTTACCTTTTACAATATCATTCAGTTCAACAAACTGCATTCCGAAGCGGATATCCGGTTTATCAGACCCATATAAACGCATGGCATCCGCATATTGCATACGGGGTACTGCAGCAAGGTCGATGCCTTTCACGCTTTTAAATAAATGACGGGTAAGGCCCTCGAATATGTTTAAAATATCTTCCTGGGTAATGAAAGCCATCTCGCAGTCTATCTGGGTAAACTCAGGCTGACGGTCGGCACGCAAATCTTCATCCCTGAAACATTTTACGATCTGGAAATAACGGTCGAACCCGCTTACCATCAGCAATTGCTTAAAAGTTTGCGGCGATTGCGGCAGGGCATAAAATTCGCCGGGGTTCATGCGGCTTGGCACCACAAAATCACGTGCACCTTCGGGAGTTGATTTTATTAATACCGGGGTTTCTACCTCTATAAAGTCGCGGCCATCTAAATATTTACGTACTTCCTGCGCCATTTTATGGCGCAGCATCAGGTTATTACGGATCGGGTTACGGCGTAAATCCAAATAACGGTATTTGGCACGCAGTTCTTCGCCGCCATCTGTTTCATCCTCTATCATGAACGGAGGAATTTTGGCCGCGTTTAGTACTTCAATTTCAGCAACAGCGATCTCAATATCGCCGGTAGCCATTTTTGCATTTTTGCTGAAACGCTCAACCACTTTGCCGGTAACTTTTATCACAAATTCACGGCCCAGGGTACGACTGGCCTCGCGCAGTGCGTCATCACTATCGGTATTAAATATCAATTGGGTTAAACCATAACGGTCGCGGATGTCAATAAATGTTGTTCCGCCCAGGTCGCGCGATTTTTGCACCCAGCCGCATAAAGTAACCGTTTCGCCTAAATGGCTGATATTTAATTCGCCGCAAGTATGTGTCCGTAGCATAGTACTGTTTTATAAAGTTTGCAAAAGTACGTTTTTGAGGTGAAAGGAGAAAGGGAAATCCGCCGCCGCTTAAGCTATGGCAGACAAAGGAAGAGGTCCTTTTTCATAGCGATGGGTTTCAAACCCATCGCTATATTTCATTTATTCGGGTAAACTTCAGCTCCTCTATCAAAAACGTATCCGTATCAATTATAAAGATATCC
>Ga0207054_1053_pt1 | contig 38765 bp, 35 predicted proteins | sample Alteio_BWMinCont_60_FD_153288 | JGI IMG/M metagenome (GOLD analysis project Ga0207054, IMG submission 153288) | Enriched cells from forest soil in Barre Woods Harvard Forest LTER site, Petersham, Massachusetts, United States -... | ecosystem: Environmental > Terrestrial > Soil > Temperate forest >... | reverse complement strand
AACAAAAAAGGTTCTGAAATTCAGAACCTTTTTTGAATGTATAATTAATTGTTTTTTTATTCAAAATTGGTCGCTTTGGGTAATGCGTCGACTGCAGTACCCAGTTTGCTGTGTTTTCTGCTATAGCCAAAATAGATGATCAGGCCAATCAACATCCAGCCAAATGCGCTTAGTTGTGTGCTGGTAGGAAGCGAGATGATCATCGCTGCGCAAATTAAAATACCCAATATCGGCACCAATGGCACCAATGGTGTTTTAAATGGCCTTACCAAATCAGGATCAGTGCTTCTCAATATCATTACGCCAATACATACCAGCACAAATGCAAACAGCGTACCGATAGAAGTCAAATCGCCGGCAATGCTTGAAGGTAAAAACGCGGCAAACGCACCCACAAAAACAAACAGTATCATGTTGCTTTTATAAGGTGTGCTGAATTTTGGATGCAGGTCGCTAAACACTTTGGGTAACAAACCATCTGTCGACATGGTATAGAATACCCTTGACTGCCCCAACAACATCACCAATATTACTGAGGAGAACCCGGCTAATATGGCAACCGTTACTAAAGTAGATAGCCATGAATAACCGGCCATATAATGACTGATAGCATAAGCTACTGAGGCCTCTTTACCTGCGCGCATAAAATCCTGGTATGGCGCCACACCTGTTAATACCCATGAAAACAGGATATACAGAATGGTACAAACAACCAATGATCCCAAGATACCAATAGGCATATCTCTTTTTGGATTTTTTGCTTCCTGGGCCGCTGTAGAAACAGCGTCAAACCCGATGAATGCAAAAAACACGATACCGGCACCGGTTAACACACCGCCCCAGCCGTGATTAAAGAACGGCGCATACGAATAAGATGAACCATCAGGCAATATAGCAGCAGGTGCATTTGCAGGGATAAGATATGGTGTATGATTTACAGGATTGATAAACTGCCAGCCGATAGCAATAAATACCAACACGATAGCCACCTTTATAAATACGATAACGGCATTAACTGTTGCCGACTCTTGTGTGCCTTTTATTAATAATAAGGAAAGTACCAATAATATAAATATAGCTGGTATATTGATAACGCCGGTGTGGCTAACCCCGTTTATAATGGCTGATTCCATTGGAGAATGGCACCACTCGAACGGTATTCGCTGCCCGAGGAGGTTGTTGGCATATTCACTCCAGCTTATGGATACCGTAGCGGCACCAAGTGCATATTCTAATATCAATGCCCATCCAATTATCCAGGCAACAATTTCGCCCATGGTAGCATAGGCATAAGTATAGGCGCTACCGGCAATAGGGATAATAGATGCAAATTCAGCGTAGCACAAACCGGCAAAGGCACAACCTACTGCTGCAATAATAAAGGAAATGGTTACTGCCGGTCCGGCGTGAGAACCTGCCGCGGCTGCAGTTCGTACAAACAAGCCCGCGCCAATAATGGCTCCGATGCCCAGCGCGATCAAATTACCTGATCCAAGCGTGCGTTTCAGCGTCGACCCGCCCTCTTCAGGCATGGTCATCAGTTGTTCTAAAGATTTTCTTACAAATAGTTTCATTATGATCAGTTAATTTTTATTGAGATAAAATCAGTTCCCCCAAACGTACTTAAATTTATTAAAAATACAAAGAGAATACAATGCATGAATCACCCCCGCTGTTTGTGTCCTCACAAACAGCAAACAGGTAGTTGCCTGTGGCGACACAGGCAACGGGGTGAAGCATTACGCCTTTTTATCAACCTTTATAGTATGCGTAACCATTGACCGTATATGCAGTTCTTTTTGTATACGCGGACTGTTAATAACTTCTTTTTGCAGATGCGGCGCAATAACCAACGAAACGATAGACATCAGCTTGATCAATATATTCATTGACGGGCCGGAAGTATCTTTAAACGGATCACCAACGGTATCGCCTGTTACAGATGCTTTATGTGGTTCTTATTTTTTGTAGAACATTTCGCCATTGATCTCCACCCCTTTTTCAAAAGATTTTTTTGCATTGTCCCATGCACCACCTGCGTTGCTTTGGAAAATCCCCATCAACACACCTGATACCGTTACACCTGCTAATAACCCACCCAATACCTCGGGACCAAAAGCAAAACCAATAATGATAGGCGTAATTAGCGCGATCAAACCTGGGGCAACCATTTCGCGGATGGAAGCTTTGGTAGAAATAGCTACGCATTTTTCATATTCGGGTTTGGCCTTGTACTCCATAATGCCCGGGATCTCGCGGAACTGGCGGCGAACTTCTTCTACCATTGCCATAGCTGCGCGGCCCACTGCCGATATACACAGTGCCGAAAATATAAAAGGTATCATACCACCGACAAATAAGCCGGCCAGTACGTCTGCTTTGTAAATATCAATATGGTCGATACCTGCAACACCCACAAAGGCGGCAAATAAAGCCAGCGAGGTTAAGGCGGCCGATGCAATGGCAAAACCCTTGCCTGTCGCTGCTGTAGTGTTACCTACGGCATCTAAATTATCTGTACGGTGACGTACTTCGGGAGGTAGCTGGCTCATTTCGGCAATACCACCGGCGTTGTCCGCTATCGGGCCAAAAGCGTCAATAGCTAACTGCATGGCTGTTGTTGCCATCATACCTGCAGCTGCAATAGCTACCCCATATAAACCTGCAAAGTGGAACGAACCATAAATACCTGCTGCCAATACCAGGATTGGCAGTACCGTAGACTCCATACCTACCGACAAACCACCGATGATATTGGTAGCATGCCCGGTTGATGACTGGCGGATAATGCTCAGTACCGGCCTTTTGCCCATAGCCGTATAATATTCGGTGATGATAGACATCAATGTACCTACAATTAAACCCACTACTATCGAAAGAAAAACATCTGTCTTATCAAATTCAACTGCACCGCCTTTAAGCATGCCGGCAACTCCGTGAACTTCATCACGGATCAGGTGCATCGGTCCGTCGGGCAATATAAACTTAACCGCGAAAAACGTCGCGATAGCTGTTAATATAATAGACGCCCAGTTACCTATATTCAACGCGTTTTGTACGCTGTCTGTTTCTTTCTTAATTCTAACTAATGCAGCGCCTACTATCGAAAACAGCAAACCTATACCGGCAATTACCATCGGTAACAATACCGGGGCAATACCGCCAAAATTATCATGTGATACAATTTCGCGGCCCAATACCATTGTAGCTAACATGGTAGCCACATATGAGCCGAATAAATCGGCGCCCATACCGGCTACGTCGCCTACGTTATCACCTACGTTATCGGCAATAGTTGCCGGGTTACGCACATCATCTTCAGGAATTCCTGCTTCTACTTTACCTACTAAATCGGCGCCAACATCGGCGGCTTTGGTGTAAATACCACCACCCACACGGGCAAATAACGCTATTGATTCGGCACCTAATGAAAATCCGGCTAAAACATCAAGCGCTTTGGCCATCGCTTCACCATTAACGCTGCTGCCCACCACATTCACCACATACATTTTGTAAAATATGATAAACAGCGAGCCTAAACCTATAACAGCTAACCCGGCCACGCCTAAACCCATTACCGTACCACCTGTAAATGATACCTTTAAAGCTTTTGCTAAGCTGGTACGTGCCGCCTGTGTGGTGCGTACGTTAGCCTTAGTGGCTATGCGCATACCCATATAACCCGCAAACGCCGATAAAAACGCGCCGCATACAAAAGATATAGCGATAACCGGGCTTGAAGTAGCTACTGTAGTGCCCGAATAGGCCAACAGTAAACCCGCTATCACCACAAAGTAGCTCAATATTTTCCATTCTGCACGCAAAAAGGCCATAGCGCCGTCGGCGATATAACCTGCAAGCTCATTCATGTTGGCATCCCCGGTTTCCTGCTTGTTTACCCAGGCCGATTTAATGCCCATCACCACTAATCCAATAAGCCCAAAGACAGGAATTAAGTAGATTAAATTATTGTAGAAAAAATCCATAGTTATAAATTAGTAATTAAAATATGTTAGCTGTATTATTTATTTATGATTAATAATTGGTGTTGCAAATTAGTAAAATTAATTTCTTTTAAAATAGCCGTGTAATTATAAAGTTTTTTTGAATAAGTTTAGGACTTTAAACCTAAAGCACAAGATGGAAAAAAAATCAGGGAACCCGAAATTAAAGCATGAATTAGGCTTACTGGATGGCACGATGCTGGTAGCCGGCTCAATGATTGGTTCGGGTATTTTTATTGTAAGCGCGGATATTATTCGTAACGTAGGCTCGTCAGGCTGGTTGATTGCCGTATGGCTCATTACCGGGTTTATGACCTTAACCGCCGCCGTAAGCTATGGCGAGCTGAGCGCCATGTTCCCCAAAGCAGGCGGGCAATACGTTTACTTAAAAGAATCCTATAATAAACTGATCGCTTTTTTATACGGCTGGAGTTTTTTCGCCGTAATACAAACCGGTACCATTGCTGCCGTGGGTGTGGCTTTTTCTAAGTTCACCGCTTACCTGGTACCTGCCGTTAGCGAGGATAATATCCTGTTCAGCACCATGATTGGTTCATGGCACTTTACCATCAGTGCGGCACAATGCGTTTCTATTGTGATGATCATCTTACTCACCTTCATCAACACCCGTGGTGTTAAAAGTGGTAAGATCATTCAAAATACATTTACCATAACCAAGCTGGCCAGTTTATTCGGCCTCATTATATTTGGGTTTATTATGTTGAAAGGCGATGTATGGCACGCCAACTGGACCAACGCCTGGAGCATTCACAAACTTAGCCCGGATGGCAGTATTGCCGGTTATACCATGGCTGCTGCTTTAGGCGCTATTGCCGCATCAATGGTAGGTTCGATATTTAGCAGCGATGCCTGGAACAATGTCACTTTTATTGCCGGCGAAATGAAGAACCCGAAGCGTAATATCGGCTTAAGCCTGTTTTTGGGTACGCTGATTGTGACGCTGATCTATGTCAGCATCAATATTGTATATACCGGTGTTTTGCCTTTGCATGATATTGCCACAGCCAGTAAGGACCGTGTAGCCGTAGCGGCATCGCAGGTGATATTTGGTAATATAGGTACCATCATTATCGCTTTAATGATCATGGTATCCACCTTTGGCTGTAATAACGGTTTAATTATGGCCGGCGCCCGTGTTTATTATACAATGGCTAAGGACGGCGTTTTCTTTAAACGTACCGGCACGTTAAACAAATATGCGGTACCATCGTTTGGCTTATGGATACAATGCCTGGTAGCTGCTGTTTTATGCCTCAGCGGCAGGTATGGCGATCTGCTGGATATGATATCGTTTGTAGTGGTGGTCTTTTATGTATTAACGATTATTGGAATATATATTTTAAGAATTAAACGACCTAATGCGGACAGACCGTATAAAGCTTTCGGTTACCCGGTTTTACCTGCTATGTATGTCGTGATGGGCGTAGCATTTTGTGGTCTGTTGCTTAAATACGAAGGGAAGTTTTCCTTATACGGTTTAGCAATCGTATGCATAGGCATACCTATTTATTATTTTACACAACGTAACGTGCATGAGAAAGCTGATATGGCTGATTAGTTTATTGTTTATTGCCGGGCAAGCCGGGGCACAATCTTTACAGCAAAAAATACAGGCTGCTTTTAACCGCCTGCAGGCCGATAAGCAATGCGAATACGGAACAGTGTCCTTAACCGTGCTGGATGCCAAAACCGGCGAACAGGTATTTGGCGGCAATGCCAATATGGGCCTGGCACCCGGCTCTACATTGAAAACGGTTACCACCATAACCGCGTTTAACCTATTAGGGAAGGATTTTGTATACCAAACCCAATTTGGCTATAACGGTACCATCAGCGGTGGGAATTTAAACGGCGATCTCATCATCAAAGGTACCGGCGACCCTACCCTGGGCAGTTCCCGCTGGGAAACTACTAAAGAGCAGCATATTTTGAATGAAATGGTTAGCGCTTTACGTGCAGCCGGTGTAAGCCATATTAACGGGCGTATTATTGGCGATGATTCTATTTACGGCACACAAACCATTCCTGATGGCTGGATCATGCAGGACCTGGGCACCTATTATGGCGCAGGCGTTACCGGGCTTTGCTGGCGCGAAAATCAGTTTGATATTACACTCAATCCAAACACCGGGCGCGTTGGTTCGCCTATCAGCGTGAAAGGTACTGTCCCTAATACGCCTTATCTTACTTTTATAAGCGAACTCACCAATGGCGAAGCCGGCACGGGCGATAATGCTTATCCGTATATCCCCGCGTTTAACACCAACGTTATGTACCTGCGGGGTACCTATGCGGTTGATCAAACAAAAATGCGGGTATCGGCTGCCATTCCCGATCCGGCTTATGATATTGCCTACCGCTTAACAGATACGTTGAAAAGATTAGGCATAACGGTAACCGGCGACGCCACATCCACCACCATGCTTATCGCAAAAGGATTGTCTGTACCGCCCATCGTCAAAAATTTAAATACTTTTTTCTCGCCCAACCTGAGCCAGATGGTATACTGGACCAACCGCAAGAGCCTTAACCTGTATGCCGAGGAGTTATTAAAAGCCATCGCCTACAAAGCGGGTAAAACGGCAACCACCGCTAACGGTGTGGAAACGCTGCATAATTTTTGGAGCAAACGCGGCCTCGATACCAACAGCATGGACCTGTCAGACGGATGCGGCCTATCGCCTGCCGACCGGATAACCACCCGCACTATTGCCACTATCCTGCAATCGGCCAAAAAGGAAGCCTGGTTCCCCGATTTTTATGAGAGCCTGCCCATTTATAACGATATGCACATGAAAAGCGGCAGCATCCACAATGTACTGGCCTATGCCGGCTACCAAACCCATGCCGGTCGCGAGCTTTGCTTTTCTATCATCGTGAATAATTACAACGGCTCGGGACGAAGTATTAAGGATAAAATGTTTAGGGTTTTGGATGAGTTGAAGTAGGGAGTTTGCAGTTAGCGGTAAGCAGTTTGCAGTTATACTACAACAAAACACCCCTTGCACTCGTCAACACTTGCGCTCGTTTATAACGAGTGCTTACAATGGGCATGGCGATTGCATCGCCTATAACATACCCAATAGCATTGCAAATGCTAAACCATATTAAGCACTCGTCGCAGACGAGCGCAAGTTTGATAAAGAATTACTGCAACCCTACATAACTTAAACCCGGTTGTTGGATATCCCCGTCAACTTTTACCAGTTTATCATTTTTAAAATGAAAGTATTCCGGCGATGGCAAATGCCCCAGTCCGTATTTAGTCTTTTTATATACGGTTTCATTATTGGGCGAGGAAACCAGCGTTACCGTATGATTATGTAACAAAAAATCCTGCTGGGACATCCCTAAAGTGTAATGCGGAGAAGCACAGGAAGACAGAAAAACAACCACCACCAGCATTAGCCATACCAATTGTTTCATAGCGCTTAAATTTTGATCAGCCTAAAAATAGGGAATAATTGGTTGATTTAAATACTTTATTAGCGAAACCGACGTCATTGCTACGCTCGCAATGACGTCGGGATATAAAAGACAAAGGCTTCGAAAATCGAAGCCTTTGTCTTTTATTGATTTATAACTTGTTAATCATTTATCGCTTTCACTCCGGGCAGTTCTTTGCCTTCCATATACTCCAGCAGGGCGCCACCGCCGGTGGATACGTAGCTAACTTCTTTGGTTAAATTAAACTTGGCTACGGCTGCTGCGCTGTCGCCGCCGCCTATCAGGGAGAATGCGCCGTTTTCGGTTGCTTTTACTACGGCTTCGGCTATGGCCTTGGTGCCTACTAAAAACTTTTCCATTTCAAAAACACCCATCGGGCCGTTCCATAAAATAGTTTTTGATTCGGCAACCACTTTACTAAATATAGCTACCGTTTCGGGGCCGATATCCAAACCCATCCAGCCGTCAGGTATCTCGCCTGTTTTGGCAACACCTGTATTAGCATCGTTAGAGAATTTGTCGGCGGTAATATTATCTACCGGCAATAAAAGGTTAACGCCTTTGGCTTTTGCCTTTTTAACCAGGCTAAGCGCCAGGTCAAGCTTATCCAGTTCAACTAACGAAGTGCCGATATTTCCGCCATCGGCTTTGGCAAACGTATAAGCCATACCCCCGCCGATGATAAGGTTATCTACTTTATCCAGCAAACGCTCAATCAGTTCAATTTTATCAGATACTTTTGAGCCGCCCATAATAGCCGTAAATGGTTTTTCGGGGTTGTTCAATACCTTTTCGGCATTGGCCAGCTCGGCAGCCATCAGGTAACCAAAATATTTGGCATCCGGGAAAAACTGGGCTATTACGGCGGTTGAGGCATGTGCCCGGTGGGCCGTACCAAAAGCATCATTTACATATACGTCGCCCAATTTGGCTAACTTTTCGGCAAAGGCTTTGTCGCCTTTTTCTTCTTCGGGATAAAAGCGCAGGTTCTCTAATAAAAGCACTTCGCCTTTTTCCAGTTCTTTAGCTTTTTTAACCGCGTCTTCGCCGATGCAGTCATCAGCAAACTCCACCTGCTGGCCCAGCAGATCGGACAGGTGTGGTATCAAATGTTTTAATGAATATTTTTCTTCGGGACCACCTTTTGGGCGTCCTAAGTGCGACATGAGTATCACTTCTCCCCCATCCTTTAAAATTTTATTAATGGTAGGCAAAGCCGCGGTCATGCGGTTATCATCGGTAATATTATAATCTTCATCTAACGGGACGTTAAAGTCCACGCGTATTAATGCTTTCTTTCCTAAAAAATTAACCTGGTCTATTGTTTTCATATTGTTTTGGTTGGTAAACTAAAGGCCGCCAAATTGGGCAAATAATTCTAAATGTGGAACGTAAAAATGAAAAAGGTGTTTGTATGTAGCAAAAACGTTATTGTATCTTAATATAAAGTACATAATGCGGACCGATAACGGGCACTTCAAATTCATCGGAAATTACCTCGAAACCCAGGTTCTTATAAAATTTTAAAGCTTTGGTGCGGGCATTGCACCAAACGTAATTCACCTTTTGCCCGCGCAGATAAGTAAGCGCAAAATTAAGCAGCTGATTGCCTATACTCTGCCCCCGGAATTTTTCGGTAGTAGCCATACCGCGCAACTGGTAGCCAATGCCGGTAAATTCTCCGTAAGATTGCGGGTGAAATGAGGCAATACAAGCCAGTTCATCGCCCACATAATAACCCAGGTGAAAAGCATTAGCTAATTTATCCGAGTCCCAGCGGCACTCGTCGGGTGTTAATCTATTATCGCGTAAAACAATGCTGCGGATGGGTAATACCGCTTCAACAGGCACAAACTTTATCATTTACAGTAAACTTATTTTTTCAACCAAATCGGCCAGGCGACTAGAGTAGCCCATTTCGTTATCATACCAGCCTACCACCTTAGTCAAATCGCCCACTACCGAAGTTAGCAGCGCATCAAAAACACAACTATGAGTATTACCTATAACATCCTGCGAAACGATAGGATCTTCGGTATATTCCAGCACGTTTTGCATGGGCCCCTCGGCAGCTTGTTTAAAGGCCAGGTTGATCTCGGCAACGGTAGGTTGCTTTTTGAGGATGCAGGTAAAATCGGTTAATGAACCGTTTAAAACCGGCACCCGTATACCCGCTCCGCCCAGCTTACCATCCAAATGCGGAAATATAGACGTTATAGCCTTTGCAGCGCCCGTAGTGGTTGGAATAATAGAAGCTGATGCCGCCCTTGCCCTGCGCAGGTCCTTATGTGGCGCATCGTGCAGGCTTTGATCGCCGGTCATAGAATGTATGGTGGTTATATAGCCATCAATTATCCCCCAGTTATCATCCAGTATCTTTACCATAGCGGCCACGTTATTGGTGGTGCAGGATGCGTTGGATAATATAGGCGAATGCAGATCAACCAGGCCATCATTAACTGCTAATACCACTGTAGGGATGCTTTTATCGGGCGATGGCGCTGATATAATAACTTGTTTTGCTCCGGCGGCTAAATGCTTTCCCGCATCTTTTTTAGTAGTAAACTTTCCGGTTGATTCAATTACCAGGTCGATATTTAATGCCTTCCAAGGTAAAGCCGAGGGATCACCTTCAGCCAGTACCTGAATTTTTTGGTCATTTATATACAGGTGGTTATCATCTGCCTTAACTGTTCCCTTAAACCCATGGTGAACAGAATCATATTTAAACAGATGTGCCAGTGTTTGCGTATCTGACAGATCATTTATAGCTACTACGTGTACACCTGGCTTGTTTAAAATATTTCTTAAAAAAATGCGGCCTATCCTTCCAAATCCGTTTATAGCAATTCTCATTAGGTTGGTACTTATTATATAAACCGCAAATCTAAATAAAATTAACAGGTACCCCTATTTTTGGATTGGGATAGCGCAACTTTAGCTTTTTATTAAGCTTGCGAAATAATAAATGGGTAAAATTCGGGCCTGGTTTTGTTATTAAACAATAAAATTACGAAGAGCCAAACCTTCTCTTTCTTTTGAGCGAAGGAAGAAAGTAACTAACCAGTTAAAGACCGTTGAAAACGCAAAAATGCCAAAAACAAGTATGGAATTACCATAGCTTCCAAATAATAGTACCACTACAATAGCGAAAATATTAATTATGGCAAAAATAAGCGTGGTTTGCATATGTGTAAATCCAAGACGCAGCATACGGTGATGAATATGGTTGCGATCGGCTTCAAAAGGAGATACACCGTTTTTAACACGTATAAAAAAAATTCTTAAGGTATCGAATATGGGACCGATCAATATAGCAACCGTCAGCGCCGGCGCCGAATAGATTTGGGGGGTGTGACCATCAGCAAACTTATTTAATTCAATCAATTTTATAGCCATTACTGCCGATATCAATCCTATCAGTAAGGAGCCCGTATCGCCCATAAAAATTTTGGCCGGCGTAATGTTGAATTTTAAAAAACCAATTATTGCCCCAACCAATGCTATGGAAATAATAGCTAATTCGCCATGATGGATATAAATAAACAATGCGGCAAAAGCACTATTGGCTATAATACCGGTTGTCGCGGCCAATCCGTCAATACCATCAATTAAATTCAAGGCATTTACAATCATCATAATTGTTAAAATAGACAGGCATACGCTAATAAAATAAGGCAGATCATATATACCCAGTATACCGTACATGCTGGTTAAGCGGATATCGCCTAGCACCACTAAATTTAAGCTGACAATAAATTGGATAAGAAATTTGGTACTTGAATTTACGCCCGACAGGTCATCTTTTAGCCCCATCGCAAATAAAATTATGGCTGATATCAATAAATACGTAATAGAAAAAGATTTATCGGTAACACTAAATATCAATAAAGTAATGCAAAAACTTACAAAAATGGCCACTCCACCTAATCGTGGTATACCGTGATCATGCTGTTTTCTGAAATGCCCGATATCATCATATAAATGTCTGGCGCGCGCTACGTGTAAAATAGAAGGAATTGCAAGAAATGAGATAAGGATTGAGGTACAGATTACAAAAACATAATTTCCGAAATGATAGTTGTTAAAAATTTCCATGCAGCAATATTATTAGGGAATTTTACCTATATTTTTGAATTAATAAGCAAACATGTGACAATTTTTTGACACAATCAAATATATTGACGTATTTTTCTTAGTGGTTTAAACACAATGGTTATAGCCGGAAATAATACCCCATTTTTACGCATTGCTTTCAAATCAAATTGCCACGCCTTTAGTCGGTTAAGATAAGATTTATTACTGACACCTCCAATAGTCATATTAACTATTACTTTATCCAAATAAAATGAGTCTATTTTATTTAAATGCATAAATCTTAACATTAACTCATAATCTCCGGCCGTTCCGTACTGCAGATTATACAATCCAAAACGCTCAAATAATTCTCTTTTGCAATAGAAAGTTGGGTGTGGCGGCATCCATCCCCAATTAAACAAACCATCTTTATAATTGGCCGAAATCCATTTACGTATGATGTTTCCATCAAAATTTATATAATATAAATTACCATATACAATAGCTGCACTTTGTTTTTCAAAAGCGGCAGATAAACAACTTAATACGTTATTATCAGCAAAAACATCATCAGCATTAAGTGTCCCTACTATATCACCGGTAGCCTGTTTTATACCTTTATTCATGGCATCATATATACCGTAATCCCGCTCGGATACAAAGTAATTAATGAACTGACTATATTCAGCAATGATTTGAAGTGTATTATCAGTTGAACCACCGTCTATAATAATATATTCAAGATTATTATAGTTTTGTGCCAATACGGATTCAATGCAACGTTTAATTGTTGCTGCGGCATTGTAAGTGACTGTTATTAAAGAAATTTTTAGATCTTGCACTTGTTAAAAAAATTCATATGTTATAGTTACAAAATATGTAGTTTTGGAACTGTCAAGGTTTAAATATTAAATGCAGGGAATTTCATCATAGCGGATTAACCATAAGTATGCGTGTTTCATTTTATACCTATTTGATCATAGGGCTTTTTTTTGTTTGCAATTCATGTTCTTTTAAACAAGATCAGATACTTTTTGAACAAAGAAACTCTATTCCTGATAGTATCCTACAAAAAAACATCGCGAATATACGTAATTACCGTATCAAGCCCCAGGATCTTTTACAGATAAGGAACCTGCAGAACATTAAAACTATTGTTGATCTTAACCCCACCATTGGCACAGTACCTGCATTAGCAACCTTTACTACCACGTCCGAACCTTATTTGGTTGAAGATGACGGAACGGTTGGATTAACCGGTCTGGGCCATATACCAGTTGCCGGATTGACTCGCTTAGAGGCTACTGCCCTTATTGAAAAGCTTTATCATGAACAATATTTAAAAGACGTAATAATTGATTTAAGAATCACTAATCTTAAAGTCACGGTACTCGGTGAAATAAAAAGCCAGGGAAATTTTACCTTAATGAAGGATAAAACATCGTTAGTGGAAATGATAGGCGAGGCCGGCGGCCTTACCGAAAAAGCTGATGAAAAAAACGTTAAGATTATTCGTGGTCAAACAGCTCCTGTAGTAATACAGGTAGATTTGAGTGATATAAAATCAATAGCTAACCCGGTAATACTTCAAAGCGGTGACGTTATTTATATAGCCGAAAATAAACGTGCCATACGTGCAGATAAAAATCAAACTTTTTCAAACTTAATACAACCTGTATTACTTGTTTTTAGTACTGTATTACTAGTAATTACACTTGCCCGCCGTTAATGGAAGAAACCGAGAAGATACAAAGACCGCCTAACCAGGAATTTGACTATTTAAAAATAGGCAAAATTTTCCTCAGCCGATGGTATTGGATAGCCGCATGTGTAATTATATGTTATGTTATTGCATCTGTTTATTTATGGTATACGCCAAAAACCTATGCCACCCAGGCTACAATGAAGCTTGAGGAAAAAAAGTCTGAAATTAGTGATCTGTTAGGCGCCCTAAATAGTTCGGAGAAAAACCAATCAACGGTACAAAGCGAAACATTTATTTTACAAAGCCGAAGCCTCATTCTCAGCGCATTTAAAGATTTGGATTATCCCATTAGCTTTTATATTGAAGGCCGGGTACGTGTATCTCCAAAAGATCTGTATCCGCAAAGGCCCATTGATATCAAAGTTGTAGGTCTTGACAGCCAAAATTATTACCGGGATTTTATTGCACTTACCCCTATAAATGCCCGCTCTTTTTATCTTACCTATAAAGTAAATGGGCTTGACGTCAAAAAAACCTTCCTTTATAATAATCCTATAAATATTGGCTCAACAACTTTTATAATAAACAACGCTAATGGGCCGAATAGAGGGCCGGTTTATTTATTCAGATTTAATAATCTTGATAATTTTGTTAACAGAATTAGAGGGGGGTTGAGTATAAGTGAGGTCACTAAAAATTCAAATATTATTTCTCTACGTGAAACAGATGCCAATCCTCAATTTGCCGCGGATGCCTTAAATGCACTAATGAATGAGTACGAGTTGTATAACCGTATTCAAAAGCAGCAGTCGGCAAGCCAGATAATTTCATTTATTGATACGCAACTTGACACCATCGCGGCAAAAGTAAAACAATCAGAAATTGCTATTGAGGATTATAAAAAGAATTCAAAATTAATGGATGTTTCATCTGCTACTCAAATTCAAATAACCAAAGCAGCCGAACTTGAAGCACAGCGAAATCTATTAAAAATTCAACTAAAATCAATTGATGATTTTAAACAAGAAGTAGTTAAATCAAAAGAAAGCGTTAGTCTTAATTTCAATTTTGATAATGATCAGGCGCAAACAACCATGATCACCAGGTTCAATACGTTGTTGGCCAATAAATATGCATTATTGAAAGAATTCACCAGTAACGCCCCACAAATTCAGGAAATTGACCGTCAAATAGCGCGCGAAAAAAATTACATTCTTGATAATATTGTACAGTTGCAGCAACATATAGTACAAAAAATAGCCGACATTGAAAATCAGCTGTCACAGGTAAATCAACGATTGGCTTACCTTCCCGTTGCTGAACGTGAATTAGTTAGCCTAAACCGGGATTTTGACATTAATGAAAAAGTATATACATTTTTGTCTGAAAAAAAGCTGGATGCACAAATCAGTCGTTCGGCTATTGCACCCGGTGCGGTAATTGTTGAACAGGCACAAGCAAATTTCAATCCGGTTTCACCAGATGAAAACAGCATCCGCCGTACAGCGATAATTTTAGGCTTTATCATAGGTTTAGGAACAATTATATTGACAAGGGCATTAAACCCGTACATATATGATAAAGAAACGATTGAAAGTTTGACAACTATACCCATTATTGGCGTCATACGAAAGTTTCCGCATAAAATGGATGAGAACAGTAATGACATTTTGGTTCTTAGCCAACCAAAATCGATTTTTGCGGAATCTGTCCGCTCGGTTCGTACCAACTTAAATTTTTTGGCTTCAGAAAAAGAGAGCAAAGTTATATGTATTACTTCGGAGGTGGCGGGTGAAGGAAAATCGTTTGTCGCTATTAATTTATCAAGTACATTATCGCTGATTGATAAAAAAATAATTTTGATAGCTGCCGATTTACGGCGTTCGAGATTGCATAAAACCTTTCATGTGCCTAATGACAAGGGGTTAAGTAATTTTCTTGCGCACCAGGCTTCTATGGATGATATTATCCTGCATACCAACCAGGATAATTTTGATTTTATACCTTCAGGGCCCATTCCACCCAATCCGTCAGAGCTGTTGCATACCGACAGAATGAAATTATTGATAGATACATTAAGGTTAAAGTATGATATCATCATGATTGATACTGCACCTATTGGCCTTGTTTCAGATTCGATACCATTAATAAGAATGAGTGATATCAATGTTTTTGTGATACGGGCGGGAAAATCAAAAACTCATTCAGCTGGCATACCACAGCGTATTGATCAGGAATATCATTTAAACAACAGTGTAATTATATTGAATGCATTTGAAGAGAACCTTTTACATTCACGATATTACACAAGTAAATTTGCCGGAGAAAATTATGGAAGCAGGTATTACTATTATTCGGATTATGTTGGCTATGAAAGTTCGGGCTATTATATTGATAGTGATAAAAAGAATTGGTGGAATTTTAGGCGTTGGTTTAAATAAATGCTGCTAATTAAGTATGTCTTTAATAGCAAATACAGGAAGCCAGTGGTACCCCGTTTACACACATGCGCGTGCTGAAAAAAAAGCTTTCCGGGCCCTGATAAATAAAGGTATAAAAAGCTATTTACCCTTACACCGACAACTTAAACAATGGAGTGACCGTAAAAAGTGGGTGGAAGAACCATTTATTAAATCATACCTGTTTGTGTGTATACAAGAACATGAGCAAACAGAGGTTTTAATGACTAAAGGAATTGCCCGCTTTATATATTTTTCAAACAAAATAACACCGATGCCTGACCGCCAGATCGAGGATCTGAAATTATTAATGGCAAGCCCTTATGAATTAGAAATAACCGAAGAAAATTTACAACCCGGAGAAAAGATTATAATTAAAGCAGGACCTCTTAAAGGTATAACCGGTGAAATTATAGCTTATCGATCTCAAAAACAATTAATATTACGACTTGAAAGCCTGGGCTGTTCAATTATTGTACACGTTTCAGCGTCGTTAATTGATAGATTTTAAATTATCCTAATAGAACGAGTTATTTTTGAATAATTTATATAATATTTATTCAAATAATTCGATATAAATAAACAATTGATTAGCAATAAGTTACATATTTAAAATGTAACTTACGGGGCGAAGCTATGGAACAAGCTTAAATTATGTGCAGAATAGCAGGTATGGTATCTACCCGGTTAAATCCGGAAGAAATACTTAGAACGGTAGGGATAATGTGTAATGTGCAGCAACATGGCGGACCCGATGATGAAGGGATTTTTTCAGATAAAAATATAAATCTTGTTTTTGGTCATAGGCGTCTTTCTATTATTGACTTGAGCAATAACGGACACCAACCAATGGCAGATATGCAAAAAAGAGCATGGATAACTTTTAACGGAGAAATTTATAATTATTTAGAGCTAAAAGATGAATTATTAAATGCGGGAGCAATATTTCAGTCTAACACAGATACTGAGGTTATTATATTGGCCTACCTACATTGGGGTTGTATAGCGTTTAGCAAACTGCGTGGTATGTTTGCGTTTGCTTTATATGATGTTATAAATGCAACTTCTTATTTGGTACGTGATACAAATGGCATTAAGCCTTTATATTATCATATTAATAACGGGCAATTAAGTTTTGCATCAGAGGTTAAGGCATTAAAGCTAGCAGGGATAGCTACACAAGAAGACGAGACATGGCCGGTTAAACTTTTGGCATTTGGTAATATTCCTGAACCATTTACAACCTTAAAAAATGTTTATTCTCTTCCTGTCGGAAGTTATTTAAGTTGGGACCATCAGTATAATAAGCATACTATTACACCCTATCACATTGATTTTTCAGCAAGCTATATTACCAATTTAAGCCAGGCTGAAGAGCTTATACGCCATTCATTAAACAAAGCCATAAAACGACAGCTAATGGCCGATGCCCCTATAGGTGTATTTTTAAGCGGCGGCATTGATTCGGGTTTGATAACTTTACTGGCTGCACAGCATAAAAAACAACAGCTTAAAACCGTTTCCATTTTTTTTGATGAAAAAGATTATGATGAGCGGCGATTCCAAAATCTTATTTTAAATCAGATAGAAGGTGAAAAGTTTACACACCTGGTACGTCAAAATGATTTTGAAGAGTGCTTCCCACAGATAATTAACGCTATGGATTTGCCAACTACAGATGGTATTAACACCTGGTTCATCAGTCGTTACGCACACCAGGATGGATTAAAGGCTGTTTTATCAGGCATAGGTGGCGATGAGCTTTTTGGTGGCTATCCTTCATTTAAAAGAATTAAATACCTGCGTTATTTAAGAAAATTACCTACGTCTTTAATTTATCTTAGTAATTACTTTACAACTGATCGTTATAGAAAAATCTCATTTTTAACGCATAATCATCATTTGGCCGATTATCTCTTGTTACGTGGACTATTTGTACCGGCAGATATAGCTAAAATACTTAATGTAGACTTAAAGGAAGTTGATGATATTTTATTTGACACGAGCACCCATATTGATTTAGGCCTGTATGATGAAAACCAGGCCGCCTGGTTTGAAAGTAATTTATACATGAAGAATCAATTGCTGAGAGATACAGATGTAATGGGTATGAGCCATGGTTTAGAAGTTAGGATTCCGTTCCTGGATGAAGACTTTATGCAGTTGGTGCAAAACATTGCGCCCGAGATAAGATTTAAATCCCATCACCCTAAAGAACTATTGGTAAATAGCTTTAAAGATATTTTACCACAAGCTATATGGGACAGGCCAAAAATGGGCTTTACCTTTCCACTACAACAATGGATGAAACAGCAGCCCGAAATGAGCAATGAAAATTCATATAAGGGAATAGAAGCTAAAAAAATTATAAAAACATTTAAAAACGACCAAATACATTGGTCGAAGGTTTTTGCGCTCTACCAAATTCAGCTGTATGCCTAAAGTAAAGCTTTTCACTTTACATACTTTTAGTACCACAGGCGGCTTGCAAAAAATGACGCGTACACTTGCGCATTCTCTTTACCAGATCTGTAAATTTAATAATTGGAGCTTTCAACTATGGTCGGCCTATGATGCAGACGCTGATTTAATGCCTCAATATTTACCGTCGGAAAATTTTAAAGGATTTGACAGTAACCGAAAACGTTTTATTTTAAAAACATTGAGTTCGGCGGTTAATGATGATATTATAATTATAAGCCATATTAACTTGGCAATTATTGGGTTACTTATCAAAAAGCTTAATCCAAAATGTAAAGTTTGGCTCATTGCACATGGCATCGAGGTTTGGCGCCCATTGTCATTAATAAAGAAACTTTTTTTAAAGCGTTGTGATAAAATACTTTGTGTAAGTAATTTCACCAAGCAGGAAGTATTAAGACTACATAAAGCCGATCCAGCTATATGTAGCGTTCTAAATAATGCTATTGATCCGTTTATAAAACTGCCGGTAACCTTTACAAAACCACAATATTTAATAGACAGGTATGAGTTACAATATAATAATCCAATATTGTTTACTTTAACCAGGTTGGCTTCGACAGAGCAATATAAAGGGTATGACCAGGTTATAAAAGCTGTAAGCAGATTAAAATCGCAATTCCCGGACATTAAATACCTCCTTTCTGGCCAATATGATCCGAAAGAAGAAATCCGGATCAGGACCTTAATAGCTACCTACCAGCTTGAAGAACAGGTTGTACTAACCGGATTTATTGACGAGGCCGAGCTTGTTGATTACTTTTTAATGGCCGACCTTTTTGTATTGCCAAGTAAAAAAGAGGGATTTGGAATTGTTTTTATTGAAGCACTGGCATGTGGCTTACCCGTTATATGCGGTAACGCTGATGGCAGTATTGATGCCATACGTAATGGTGAATTAGGTAAGGCGATTAATGTTGACGATCTGGATGAACTGGAAAAAGCTATAACCGAATCTTTAAAAATTCCTTTAACAGAAAAACACCGACAACATCTTCAAAATGAATGTTTAATTCATTTTAATGAGGGTGCATATATTAGTAAATTAGAAAAAATGTTAATTTAATGAGCGAAATAAACCAGGAAACATGGGACATAGAATTAACTCCTGAAAATGATGTCTTTGACCTAAAAATTAAAGATGTTTGGCATTACAGAGATCTTCTTTTTTTATTGGTACGGCGCGATTTTGTATCGTTTTATAAGCAAACCATATTAGGCCCGCTATGGTTTTTTATTCAACCTTTATTTACGACCATAATTTACACTTTCGTATTCGGTAACCTGGCCGCCATCCCTACCGATGGGCTGCCACAGCCGCTTTTTTATTTGGCCGGAATCACCGCCTGGAACTATTTTGCAGACTGTCTTACTAAAACATCAACCGTATTTACTGCCAATGCAGCGCTATTCGGAAAAGTGTATTTCCCCCGCCTTATTGTTCCGTTAAGTATTGTAGTATCAAATTTGATTCGTTTTGGTGTCCAGATGCTTTTATTCGTTGTAATAATGATAGCATATTGGGCCAAAGGAGCTTCCTTTCATCCAAATGCGTATTTATTATTATTCCCGGTGCTGCTAATACTTATGGCAATGTTAGGTCTGGGTTTAGGCATGATTATTTCGGCTATGACTACTAAGTATAGAGATTTAAGTTTCCTGATCACTTTTGGGATACAATTGATGATGTATTTAACCACGGTTATTTACCCATTATCAGTTGTAAAAATTAAATACCCTAAATATGAATGGATGGTTGAATATAACCCGTTGACATCTATTATCGAGGCATTCAGGTACGGTTTTCTTGGGCAGGGGACATTTACAATGCTGTCATTAGGTATTACCACGGCAACAACTATTTTAATTATGCTTATTGGGATTATAGTGTTTAACTATGTTGAGCGAAACTTTATTGATACTGTCTAATCTATGTCTGTAGTAATTAAGGTAGAAAACTTATCAAAAGCCTATCAGTTAGGCGAAATCGGCACCGGCACCATCTCCCGGGATCTGGAAAGGTACTGGGCGAGAATGCGCGGCAAGGAAGATCCGTTTTTAAAAATAGGTGAAGTAAATGACCGGACTACTAAAAGCAGCAGCGACATTGTTTGGAGTTTAAAGGATATAAACTTTGAGATTGAGCAGGGCGATGCCGTTGGCATTATTGGCCGCAATGGCGCCGGTAAAAGTACCCTGTTGAAAATTTTAAGCCGGGTAACCTCCCCTACTACAGGATCCGTAAGGCTAAAAGGGCGCATTGCCAGTTTACTGGAAGTTGGTACGGGTTTTCATCCGGAATTGACCGGCAGGGAGAATATTTTTTTAAATGGCGCCATATTAGGCATGCGCAAAGCTGAGATAAAGCGCAGATTTGATGAGATAGTTGATTTTGCGGGAGTAGAAAGATATATTGACACACCAGTAAAACGGTATTCATCGGGCATGTATGTACGGTTAGCGTTTGGGGTGGCAGCGCATCTGGAATCGGAGATATTGATTATAGATGAAGTTTTAGCAGTTGGTGATGCTGAGTTTCAAAAAAAATGTCTGGGTAAGATGGGCGACGTAAGTAAGGGTGAAGGCAGAACAGTTTTATTTGTTAGCCATAATATGGGGAGTATATCTCAATTATGCAATGGTTGTATCTTGTTGCAAAATGGGATTCTTAATGAATATGGTAAAACAGACTCAGTTATTAAAAATTATTTAAGTAATAATGATAAAATTACTTCAATTTATAATAATTCAACTAATGAGAATTGTTATAATATTGCCAAAATTACCTCAAATGATGGTTCTACTAAATCGGAATTTGAATACGACGAATGCTTGATTATTTTATTAAAAATAAATATTATAGATTATAGTGAGAATTTGGAGATAGCATTAAGATTAGTTGATAATTTAAACAATCCAATATTCACCATACATGAGCGTATTGGAAAAAAAAATCCAACTAATGCTTATGAATTTAAAATAACAATACCAGGCAAGTTTATAACACCAGGAAGTTATTCATGGGTTATTTGCATAAACCATCCGGGGGTAATGCTTTATGACCTGCACGAAAACGTTTTACCATTTACAATTGAAGAAACAGGTTCGGATTTTTCAAGATATAAAAATTTGAATTATGGTGTGGTATTCCCCATATATGAGATAGAACAACTTTAATATGAAAAAAATTATAAAAAAACTATTTAATGCATTCGGTTATGAAATACGCAAAAGGCCTGTATATACATACGAAAAAAGCAGAAAAACCAGTGACCTCACTTTATATAAAACGGTAACAGGCAATTATTATCTTCCGACACATGCTTACGAGGATGTGGTGGCAAATACAATTAAAGATAACCAGGTATTTGAAAAAGAAGTAGTTGATCTGGCCTTTGAACACATTAAAGAAGACACTGTGGTATTAGATTTAGGGTCGAATTTTGGGCAAATGAGCATCCTGTTTTCGCAAAAAGTAGGTGATAAAGGCAAAGTTTACGCATTTGATGCTGACGATTTCGTTTTTGAAATTTTACAAAAAAACATAGAGGCGAATAATAAAACGGGGAAAATAATACCAACGTTTGGAGCAATTCATAATAAAGAGAACGAAATACTTTATTTTCCGGTACAGGATTTTGAAAAGTATGGCGCTTATGGCGCTTATGGCATTGATTATAATTCTAAGAATGGCAGAGAAGTAAAATCTATTACTATTGATTCTTTAAATATTCAGGAACCAATAAGTTTTATGAAAATAGATATACAGGGCGGGGATTTGCAAGCTATGCAGGGTGCCGTTAAAACAATAGAAAAAAACAAAATGCCTATTCTTTTTGAATATGAATATCATTTTGAAGACGATTATAACTTAAGTTTTCAAGAATATGTTGATTTTGTAAGAGAAATAGGTTATGTGTTTAAAAAGGTTATAAACGGACATAACTATTTAATTATTCCTAAAGCATAATAAAATGTATACCGAAATTAAAAAATGCAGAATTAGTGGTAGTACAAATCTCATAACCGTGTTGTCTTTAGGTGAACAATACTTAACCGGCGTTTTCCCCAAGTCAATAGATGAAAAAATTACTAAAGGTCCTTTAGACCTGGTTTGGTGCCCTGATAGCGGATTATTGCAGATGAAACATTCGTACAGCCTTGATGAGATGTATGGCGATAATTATGGTTACAGGTCGGGTTTAAACGCATCTATGGTTTCGCATTTAACCAATAAAATAAAAACGCTTGAGAGATTGGTTAAATTAACCGATACCGACCTGGTAATTGATATTGGCAGTAATGATGCAACGTCGTTAAAGGCCTATTCAGGTAATCACCGTAAAGTTGGTATCGACCCTACAGGCTTAAAATTTAAAGAATATTATACTGATGATATTAAATTAATACCTGGTTTTTTTTCTGCCGATGCTTTCAAATCTCAATTCCAGGATAATAAGGCAAAAATCATCACTTCTATTGCCATGTTTTATGATTTGGAAAACCCTATGGCTTTTGTTAAAGACATTGAGGAAGTACTGGATGATGAAGGTATCTGGCATTTTGAGCAGAGCTATATGCCTTCCATGCTGAGAACAAATTCTTACGATACGATTTGCCATGAACACCTGGAATTTTATTCATTTAAAGTAGTAAAAAAATTACTCGAAAAATGCGGAATGCGGGTAATTGATGTACAAATGAACGCAATTAATGGTGGCAGCTTTGCAGTAACAGCATGTAAAATCAATGCTTCTTATGCAAGCAACAAGGCAATTATTAACTGGATGCTACAGCAAGAGGATGATATGGGGCTTGACACTCCAAAACCATACCGTGATTTTGAAGAAAGAGTATTTAAGCATCGTAAAAATCTTTTGGATTTAATAGAAGCTTTAGTAGCTGATGGTAAGAAAATTATTGGTTATGGAGCTTCAACAAAAGGCAATGTTTTGTTACAATTTTGCGGTTTAACAGCTAAGCACATCCCATATATAGCTGAAGTAAATGAAGAAAAATTCGGATCTTTCACTCCAGGTACGAATATTCCAATTATTTCTGAGAAGGAAGCCCGCGCTATGAAACCAGATTATTTTTTAGTGTTACCATGGCATTTCAAACATAATATTTTGGCAAGAGAAAAAGATTATATTGAACATGGAGGGAAATTTATTTTTCCTTTACCGGAAATTGAAATTGTATAACATGCGGAAACTTAAAAATATCATCAGAAAAATTATTTTTACTTTCATTAAGCCACCTGTAGTTGTAATTTACAATTCCAATTCCCAGGCGGGAGAGGATAAAGTGGTCGACTATTTATTTTCTTCAATGGGCATTAAACAAATTTCTTATATAGACATTGGAGCAAATGATCCGGTTGGTTGTAATAATACTTATCTTTTTTACCAAAAAGGAAATAAGGGGGTTTTAGTTGAGCCTGATTTTGATTTCTATAAATTAATTAAGGATGTCCGGCCACAGGATTTAGTGATAAATGCAGCAATAAGTGATGAAGCAAATAAGGAAGCCAATTTTTATATTTTTGACTTACCTGCTTTAAACACTTTGTCGGCAGAGGAAGCAAGTGTAAGAAGCAAGTCCGGTGCTTACAAATTAATAGAAACAAGAAAGATAAAGCTAATAACTGTTGAAAATATTATAAAAGAATATTTGAATAACGGATTACCTGATTTGATATCCCTGGATGTGGAAGGATTGGATTATTTAATTTTAGATTCTTTTGATTTCGAAAAGTATCCGGTACCGGTTTGGATAGTTGAAACTTGCGAATATTCTGAAAAACACATTAAACCCAAAGTAACTTCAATCATTGATTTAATGCTTTCAAAAGGCTACTTCATTTTTGCTGACACCTATATAAATACCATTTTTGTAAGCAGCACTTGGTTTGAAAATTATAATGCAAAATAAAGCGTTAATTTTTGGAATAAATGGCCAGGATGGTTTCTATCTTACTAAATTGCTCGAGCAAAATCAAATTTCAGTTATAGGTATATCCAGAACTAATGCAGATTTAAAAGGAAGTGTGGGTAATTTGGACTTTGTAGAATCAATAATAAAAAATCATCAGCCTGATTATATTTTTCATTTAGCAGCAAATTCAACAACTCATCACTCTGCGTTGTTTGCCAATCACGAAGCAATTAGTACCGGTACGCTAAATATTTTAGAGAGTGTTAAACAACATTGTCCCGAAGCTGTTGTTTTTTTATCCGGAAGCGCCATGCAATTCAAAAATGTTGGCACACCGATAAATGAAAAAACGCCTTTTGATGCAAGTAGTGCTTATTCAGTGTCACGTATTCAATCGGTGTATGCAGGTCGCTATTTTAGAGAAAAATTCGGATTAAAGGTATATGTAGGTTATTTTTTTAATCATGATAGCTCACTGCGCACGGAGAAGCACGTTAATCAAAAAATTGTAAGAGCTGTTCAAAGGATTGAAAAAGGAAGTTCAGAAATATTAGAATTAGGTAATATTGATGTACAAAAAGAATTTAATTTTGCAGGTGATGTTGTGGAAGCGATTTGGAAGTTGGTTAATCAGGAAATAGTATTTGAAGCGGTAATTGGATCTGGAATCACTTTTAGTATAAAAGACTGGATAATATATTGCTTTAAAAAGATAAATCGTAATTGGGAAGAATTTGTTTTTCAAACGGATTTTTACATTCCTGAATATCAAATATTAGTAAGCGACCCCGCTTTAATAAAAAGTTTAGGATGGTCACCTAAAATAAATTTTTATCACTTGGCTGATATAATGATGGAAAATTTTTAATTATGGCAGAAACACTTGGATCTCTTTGTGATAAGCTCACAATAGTAAAATTAAAACAATATCATTCTGAGGATACAAATCGGCTTGAAAGCCTGGCCACACAAGAAGCCCAATTGATAAATGAGATGAACGATTTCATTTCTGACGCTATAAATGGTTTAATACCTTTAAATAGACTCACTTTTAAAGCTAACAAGGTTTTTAAGCAGGAAGGGAACGTTGTGCAGGATATTAAGGGTAGTATTGGACAAGTATTTGCAAAGTTGGCTCAAGTGAATTGTGATTTATGGCACGAGCAGGAAAAAGTATATGAATTTGAAACAGTATTGCCCTTAGAAAAAGATTTGGTAGTTAAAAAGTTAGCGATATTAAATTTAGAAAGAAATAAATGCATTGACATTATTGATACTGCTTTTAGTGGTTTAATTGTAAAATGAGCAGAAAATTTTTAATTGGTCAATTAGCTTGTTTTGGAGATTGCTTGTACGCTACAACTGTAGCTAAGCAAATTAAGTCTGATTTTCCCGACAGTCATATAACCTGGGCAGTAGCAACCAAATATAAATCCATTTTGTTATTGAATCCGTTTATAGACGAGATATGGGATATAGAAATTATTAATAATGATTTTTATAAAAATGGGTGGAAATTATTTGAAGCTGAAGCCATAAAAAGGCAAGCATCGGGAATTTATGATGCATTAGTTTTCACCCAACTTAATCCTATATGGGAGAATCTTGATGGAACGATCCGCTCATCCACTTTAAGAGGTTATAAAAGGCCAATAACTGTTTCAGTAGATCCTGTAGTACGCCTAAGTGACAAAGAAGTTAAAAATGTAAAGATATTTGCCGAAAAAAATAAACTTTCAAGTTATAAAGAAGTAATTTTATTTGAGTGCTCGCCAGGATCAGGCCAATCATTTATTAATTTGAATTTGGCAATAGAGATTGCTGAAGCAATAACAAATGATTTAAATAACGTTTGTTTTATTTTATCCAGCCCCAATCCTTTAAATCTTAATAAACCCAATATAATTGATGCTAGTGAGCTAAGCTATCGTGAAAATGCGGAGTTAACTAAATACTGTACGCTGTTGATAGGCTGTTCAAGTGGAATCACATGGCTTGCAACTTCAGATTGGGCAAAAAAAATAAACATGCTGCAATTGTTAAGCCGGGAATTCAGATTCTTTGCTGGCATAAAATATGATTTTGAAAGGTGGAATTTGCCTACTTCGAATGTTATAGAGGTAACCGTGAACGATATTAACTATATAGTTAATTGTATAACCACAATCTTAAAACATGACTTTAGTGCTGCTAAAAAGCAGTTCGATGAGATTTATCAGCCCCAATATTTTAATTTTCGCGATTTGATAGCCGAAATATTAGTATGTAATCAAATTCAGGGATTTAAAAAGTTAAACATTGTCCTTAAAGTTACTTCAAACTACGCGAACGCCAACAAACACTTAAATGGGTTTATTTTACTATATATGAGTCTTTTAGAAATTTTTACTTTTTGTAAATCTAAAATTATAAAGTAAAATATGATCAGACCTATTGCAATTTACCTCCCTCAATTCCATCCGTTTCCGGAAAATGATGAATGGTGGGGCAAAGGTTTTACTGAATGGACTAATGTAACGAAAGCTAAACCTTTATTTAAGGGACATTATCAACCACATTTACCTGCCGATTTAGGATTTTACGATCTCCGTTTAGAAGAAACCAGGATAGCTCAGGCCGAACTTGCCCGTGAAAATGGTATTTATGGGTTTTGTTATTATCATTACTGGTTTGATGGAAAACGCTTAATGAACCAGCCGTTAGATGCTTTACTGGAATCAAAGAAACCTAATTTCCCGTTTATGTTTTGCTGGGCCAATGAAAATTGGTCAAGAAGATGGGACGGAAGTGATCATCTTATTCTTATAAAACAAAACTACTCTAAGCTAGATGCTGAAAATCAATGTCGTTTCCTTGTACCCTTTTTTCTAGATGAAAGATATATTAAGGTTGATAATAAGCCGGTTTTTTGCTTTTATAAGCCTGAGTTAATCCCCAATGTTGACGAGTATGTAGATTCATTTAGGACCGAGGCTCAAAAACATGGAATTGAGCTTTATTTATGCTATATGGAAAACCAGGAAATGTTTTCGGACAATAAATTTGAGGCCGCAATTGAGTTTCAACCGTCGACGAAATATCTTGTAAATTTTATGGACAAAGTTGAAAAAGAATCCTTGCTAAATAAATTCAACAACAAATACTTTTTAAAGATGTTTAGGCATTTAGGGTTAATAGAACTTTATAGCGAGTTGAGGCACAAGGTCGGCCACAATATTGAATATGATAGCTATGTTGATTATTTAATTCAACAGTATCAATATCCGCAAAATTATAAACGGTACCCTTGTGTAACCCCAATGTGGGATAATACAGCAAGACGCGGCAAAGATTCATTTCTGTTTAAAAATTCCACTCCCGAAAAATATGCTGAATGGCTCCGATTTCATAAAACCAACTTTAGTCCGTATAGCAACAGCGAAAATTTTCTTTTTATAAATGCATGGAATGAATGGGCCGAGGGTAATCATTTGGAGCCTTGTATAAAATGGGGTAAATCTTATTTGAATGCTACCCAAAGCGTTTTAAAGAATACCTAAAAGGATAACTGACACTTACGAAAATACTCTCGCTATAGTAATCCCTGTATACAAAAGCCTATATTTAAAAGGTTCATAAAATCATTATGCCCAAAGTATCTATCTGCATTCCAACTTATAATCAAACTTTTTATCTCAAATTTTTGCTGGATTCAATACTGGAACAAACATACCAGGATTACGAAGTTATAATAACTGATGATTCTACAGATTTTATGGTGAAAGAATTTGTAGAAAAATATGATTTTAATGGAAGATTGTTTTATTTCAAAAACGATGTTTCATTGGGAACACCTGGAAATTGGAATGAATGCTTAAAAAAAGCTACAGGCGAATATATTAAAATAATGCATCATGACGACTGGTTCAGCAGTAATACCAGTTTACAATCCATGGTTAATATATTGGAGTCATCACCAGAATATGAGTTGGTTTTTTGCGGCTGCAACAATATATTGAACGGCGAAAACCAACTGTATCATTATATAAGAGACGAACAACTTACGATATTAAAATCTTATCCCGAATTGTTGTTCAAAAGCAACGCAATAGGTGCGCCGAGCGTTGTTCTCTTTAAAAAAACAAAGATACTTTTCGATGAGAAAATCAAATACCTGGTTGATGTTGAATTTTATATGCATATTTTAAAAAGCGGGAAGTTTGCTTGCACAACAGAGCCGTTAATAAATATTGGAGGTAGCCCTGCACAGGTAACACATTCAGTAATTAACGACAGAAAAAAGTTGATTTTTGAATATTCTTACACCTTTCAAAAAGTAGAATATAATAAAAGCACATTTAATTTCTATTTTGATGCTTTTTGGCAATTGATTGAACGCCTGAACATTTCATCGGTTAATGAATTAGTTGAATTAGGGTGGCAAGGCGAGATACCCCCATTTATCTCTCATTGCATATATGGAGCTAAATTATTTAACCTTCTAAAAAAGGTAAAAGGTGCAAGGCTAATTAAGCCTATTTTTTATTTCTATTCTATCAACCGCACTTACTAAGTTTATCACTTAAATAAAAAAGGCAAAGAGTTAAGAACGGAACTGTTGTTAAAAATATTAAATGAAAACCTAACCGAATACTTCGCGAAAAAATGAAATCTACCTTAAAAAGAATAATCAAGTATATTGTAAATAATGATGTTCTTTGGATTGTTATAAAGCCATTCGCCAAATTTGGTTTTTTTGCTTTTCATAACAGAAAGCAATTGTCCAATGTAAGTAACCATGAAAACGATCCTTATTTATACATTTTCAAAAAAAATGAAGTATTGCATGGCCCTTTTAAAGGGATGAAATATCCTTCTTTTTCCTCGGCCGGAAGTTCTTTTTTTCCCAAACTACTTGGGAGTTACGAAAAAGAGTTACATGGACTTATAAATAATTTGCTTTCAAAAAGCTACACAGAAATACTTGATATTGGTTGTGCGGAAGGGTATTATGCTATTGGCTTTGCACTAAAATCCAATCTTACAAAGATATACGCTTATGATACAGATAAAACAGCAAGGGATTTATGTTATCAGATGGCGAAAATTAATACTGTTGATGATAGAGTTACTATCAAAGAGACTTGTACTCCCAAAGAATTAAAAAATTTAAAATTTACCGGCAAGGCCTTGATAATTTGCGATTGTGAAGGGTATGAACAACATTTATTTGATGAAACAAACGTTGGGAATTTGAAAAATTGTGATTTATTAATTGAAACCCACGATTTTATTGATTTAAATATATCAGGAAATTTGATCGGATTATTTAGTAAAACGCATAACATTCAAATTATTAAAAGCATAGATGACATCGAAAAAGCAAAAACTTATTCTTACGATGAAACCGATAGCTTAAATCTTGATGAAAAATTAAAATTATTTCGGGAATACCGGCCCTCAATAATGGAGTGGTTGATTTGTACTCCTAAAGCTATAGATAATTAAGCATACCCGGCTTACTAAAATCAATCCAAATGTTCATTTCCTGATCTCAAAATGCTTAATATCTCCTTTTTTATACCGGCTTACAACTGTTCAAAAACCATAGCCGAAGCTGTTGATTCAATAATGGAGACAAATTTTGAAGATGGTGATGAACTGATAATAACCAATGATTGCTCGCCAGACAATACTGTAGAAGTATTAAAAGATCTGAAAAAAAAATATCCTGCAATTATTCTTCTCGACCATAAATTTAACAAAGGCGGAGCCGCAGCAAGAAACAAAGCCATAGAAAATTCAAAAAATGAACTCTTATTTTGTTTGGATGCTGACAATGTTTTAGCGCCATCAAGTATTGCCCCACTTAAGAAATATTTAGTCGACAATAAAGCGGACGTAGCATCATTTCAATATCAATATTTCTTTTCGCAAGATAAACATACGCCAGATTATACATGGTTTTTGCCCGAAGGAGAATTTAGTTTACAAAACCAGCTGAATGGCTCAAATACGCCGGGCCAGCATGGTAATTATTTGTTTACTAAACAAAGTTGGATAAATGCGAAAGGCTATGCCGAGGGTACCGGAGCGATGGATACCTGGACATTTGGCCTTAGGCAAGCCATAACCGGCGCTCAAATGGTGATTTTAAAAGATACCTATTATTACCACAGACTAGACCATGCAACTTCATATTGGATGCGGGATGCAGAAGCGAACGTAGGGCTGGTTTCTTTTAAAGCTACTTATGCTTTATTTCCATTTTTTGATATTATAGATGAAAGATTTTTAAACTACATGCTTGGCGAAGGCAAGTATTCGTGGTTTTATAATCTAAAAAAGAAACCTATTAAATTAGTTGATAAGAAAGATAAAACTGAATTCTACAAAAAACTGAATCAAAAATTAACAGCGTTTATTTACCCTAAACCAACCATAATACAAAGGGGAATTAACAGGTTAAAACGAAGCTTACGAATAATAAAGTGATTGCAATAAGATTACAGGGTCGTTTAGGTAATCAGCTATTTCAATATGCTTTTGCATTAACTGCATCAAAGAAACTAAATACCAGGTTTTTTATTGATCAATACATTGAGCATTCAATTGTAGACAAATATTTTAAAGTCCGGCAAACAAAATATTCCGAATTTATCTCGCAATTATTCAGAATAAAAGGCTTTAAAAATTTCTTTAGCTTCTATTTACGCAGGGCATACTTTAAAAATCTAATCCTGTTAAAGAAATTTTCAGTGGTTGAATATAATTATGAAGCTAGCGTACCTGAAGTAACATTACAAAATAATACTTTGTATCAAGGTTATTTTCAATCTGAATTGTTTTTCAATGGTACAGCGGGAGTGATCAGAGATAAATTTGTTTTAAAAGATTTATATATCGGTCAATTCAATTCCAGGTATGGAAATCTTTATAAAAATAACAGGATAGTTACAGTACATATACGCCGTACAGATTATCTGAACCTTCAGCATTTAAATTTAGGAGGAGATGATCTATCACTACCGATACTGTATTATAAAAAGGCAATTGCTGAATATAATGAGCAGGATGTCCATTTTGTTTTCATAAGTGATGATATAGATTTTGTAAATCGGAATTTTGAAGAAATTAAAAATAAAACAATTTCTACCGACAGTGAGATATTAGATTTCCAACACCTCCTAAATGCTGATGGATGTATAATATCAAACAGCACATTTAGCTGGTGGGGTGCTTGGCTAAATAATAAAACTGAAAAAGTTATTTATGCCCCAAAGTATTTTATGGGATGGCGAATCAAAAAAGAAACGCCTATAAATATTTATCCAAAAGAATGGGTTCAAATTGATTTCTAAATAATGAAAGACGGCGTATCAATTATTATATGTTGTTATAATAGCTCATTAAGAATAGAGAAAACACTACAATATATAGCTAATCAGAAAGTAAATAGCATAAACTGTGAAGTGATTTTAATTGATAATGCCTCATCTGATAATACGGGCGATGTAGCAAAGCTGGTATGGTCCGAAATTCAAAATAGTGAAATTAACTTTCATATTATTCATGAACCAAGCCCGGGGTTATCCTACGCACGAACAAGGGGTGTACTTGCAGCAAATTTCGAATATCTAATTTTTTGTGATGATGATAACTGGTTAGATGAAAATTATATTCAAACCGCTTTTAATCTCTTTAAACTTAATACAGATATAGCAATTTTAGGCGGCGCCGGAGTTCCTGAATTTGAAGATGCTTTATCAGTGCCTGTTTGGTTTGATAAATTTTACCATGGATATGCTGTTGGACCGATAGCTGATAAAGAATCTTATGTAAATAATGTTTATGGCGCTGCTATGGCTGTACGTAAATCATACTTTAAAAAAATTGTTGGCATATACCCTATGCTATTAGATGGTCGTAAGCAGCAACGACTTACTGCCGGTGATGATGCTGAAATATGCTTAAGGATGAGGCTTGCAGGCTATAAAATATTATTTTCACCGCAGTTAACATTCATACATTTTCTGACAATTAAACGTCTTAATTGGAATTATTTAAAAAAACTTCATATGGGTTTTGCCAGGAGTCATGTTATTTTAAACTTATATGAAAGGGCTTTAAATTCTGACGACGATAAGCTGCCACCATTTTACTGGCTTAAAAAAGCTTTATATTATTGGGGGATTTATTTCAAATACTGGCCAAAACATTTTTCCGCTTATACAAAAGGTGAAGGGACAATTGAGGAGATACACCATATTACCTGGAAAAATATAGCTTTAGATTATTTAAAATACAATTTTAAAACTATAGCTATATATAATGAGATAACTACTTTAAAAAGTTAAAATGAAATTCAGTATTTCCTATATAGTAGTTACCAAGAACCGGCTTCCGTTTTTAAAGATCTTATTTGAACAGCTTTTATCTAACTTAAAAGAAGATGAAGAAGTAGTTGTTGTTGATGGCAATAGTACCGATGGTTCGAGAGAGTTTTTACAAAATCTTTTCAATGAAAAAAAAATACATCAGTTTATAAGTGAGGCAGACCGTAACCAGGCGCACGGCTGGAACAAAGCTATGCTGATGGCGAAAGGTATTATTATAAAAAAAATTATTGATGATGATGTTCATGACTATGACGCCATACGGAATTGTCGAGATTACATGCTTAAGAATCCGGAAACTGACGTATGCATTTCAAATTCATTACAATGTAACTTAACTAATCCCGAAGTTATAACAACAGAAAGCAGGTTACCCTGGTTTTTAAAATGGAAGTCGGGAGCTATAAATACTTTCAGTTTTGGTGATGTGCATATGTTGATTCGCAGATCATCCTTAAGTTATATTGGACTATATGATACCCAATTTAAAATGATGGATTGGGAATATTCACTTCGTATATCATTCCTTAAAGCTAACATAGCTTATTATACCGGCTGCAATTCCCTGTCGGTAGCTACACCAGGTAATGTAAGTTCGACGGCTACAAAAAAATTATTAAAATATGAAGGAGCCATAGGTAAGCTTAAATATAATTACCCCGGCGACGGTTCGGAAATCAGCCTGTATTCGCATATAAAAATTGCTATAGGCAAGTTTATTTACCGTTTTAAAAACAACCTTCAAACAGAAGCCGTATTACCGCCGGAAGATGAATTAGTTAAGCTATATAATTTCTATTATCAAAAGTTAAAAGAACACAACAGTAGCTACAACCGGGAATTTATAGACTAATGCCAAAAAAAATAAAAATAAAGTTTCAAAACGGAATAAGTAAGGATGGTGCCTGCCGGGGAATACTAAATGAACTGGCAAACGATTATATTTTTGAGGAATGTGATGATCCCGATTTTATATTATTCGGGCCATATGGCAATGACACTCCTAAACCGGGCAATTATACCAGGATAGGCTATTATTGCGAAAATGTGCAACCCGATCTTTCTATTTGCGAATGGGCATTTGGCATGTCGAGCGAAGAAGAAGTAAACGATAACAGGTATAGAAAAATACAATGGCATGATCTGGACCCATCGGCGTTTATTAAACCCGACGACTATGATGCAGAGAAAATATTTGAGCAAAAGAAAAATTTCTGCGCCTTTGTATATAGACATGAAGTACTCTACCGCGAAGAATTTTTCAAACAGTTATCGCGATATAAAAAGGTAGATGCACCGGGCAGGTCAATGAATAACATGCAGAACGATATTGATACCAAATACAAAGGCAGTGTGTGGGAGCGAAAACGTCAATTTTTGCAGAGCTATAAGTTCACTATAGCTTTTGAAAACTACATTTACCCGGGTTATCAAACAGAAAAATTATATGATGCCATGCTGGCCGACAGCATACCCATATATTGCGGCGATGTTTATGTAGACAAAATATTTAACACGGCAAGTTTTATTAACGCCCCGGGTTATATCAATTTTAATAATTCGGCAACCGTTAATTTTCTTCAAAAATATGCGCAGCCCGATTTTAATGATATACGGCCTGCACATTATAGCAAGCCTGCAGATAGCATAAAACGTAAGCTAAAAAGCATTGGAAGAGAGCAGAAAATAAAACTTCAATTAAAGAATTTTGATTTCAGCGCGGTTATTGATAAAGTAATGGAGTTAGACCAGGATAAAGACAAATATATTCAAACATTAAAACAACCCTGGTTAAATAATAATGAGGTGCCTTTAGGTGCATCGTTAAAAAGCAGGTGGATAGAGATATTTGAACAGCCTATAATTAAGTGACAATAATTAGCCCTAAAAAAAGCCTTATCTCCATCGACTTAGCACGGGCATTTGCGGCATTGGGCGTATTTTATTATCACGAGCATTTGGGAGCAATACTGGCAAAATATTCAGGAATTCAACTACTTAGTCTTACTGATTCTTTTGGTGCATTTTATGCGGTTCCATTGTTTTTTCTCATTAGCGGCTATTGCATTCATCTATCCAATTTGAAATATTTAAAAGAAGGAAAGCCTTTACCTGTAATGGAATACTATAAACGCAGGTGGTTGCGTATATATCCTCCCTATTTAGCAGCGTTAATATTTAGCGTTGCTGTAAATTTTATCGTTACAGGTGATAGTTCGCTTGATTGGAGCAATATTTGCACGCATATATTCCTGCTGCAGGGCTTTAGTACTAACTATTTTGCGAGTATCAATGCAGTATTGTGGACCATAAGTGTCGAAATGGCGTTTTATATTCTCTACCCCCTTTTTTATTATCTGCGCTTAAAATTTTCATTAATCAACGCATTATTTTTTACACTAATAGTTACTTGCATTAGTATAGCCTGCTTATCCACAAAGGATGTTATTACACATCCAATTCAATATTTTGTATTTAATTTATGGTTTGCGTGGTGTTGTGGCGCTTACCTGGCAGATAAAAAAGCTTTTAATGAAAGTGACCTGAAAAAACCTGTCTATAAAGTATTTTACAGCCTGGTGCTGGTATCATTTATTTGGATGAATTTTTATGCCCATAGTAATTCGATCATTAACTACCAGGTCAATATTTTAGTTTGGACCGCCCCATTGCTTTTTTTACTTAACAAGGAGCATTGGTTATCACAGCATCAATCGTTTTTTATAAAAATACTTGTTGCCGTCGGGCTTTCCAGTTATTCTCTTTATTTGTTTCATGAGCCATTGATAAGTCTTAATATTTTCCTGGAACGGACATATCTGCCTGTAAAATTTCACCTGGTTGGCTTATTGGCAGGTATCTTTATTATCCCGGTTATTACGTGGTTTAGTTATTTATATATCGAAAAACCATTCATGTCAAAAAAACGCAAACTTGTTACCAATGATTGATGTTTTAGTTTCAATTATAATACCGGTATATAATTCGGAAAAATATCTCACCGAAACTTTAAACTCGGCTTTATCTCAAACCTGGGCTAACAAAGAGATCATTATTGTAGATGATGGATCGACAGATAATTCATTGGCGCTGGCAAAAAAATATGAAAGTGATAATGTGAAAGTTTTTTCACAACAAAACAAAGGGGCCAGCGCGGCCCGAAATTTAGGATTAAAACATGCAAACGGCACATACATCCAATTTTTAGACGCTGATGATTTATTGTCGGCCGATAAAATTGCATCGCAGGTGAATATTTTAAACAACCATCAGGATTATTTATGTGTTTGCGATACAGTTCACTTTAATGATAACCAGGATCCTTATAGTCTTCTGGTTTCTACTGGCTGGTACGAAGAAGAATCAGACGATCCGGTAGATTTTTTACTAAAACTTTATTCCGGTGGAAGTGAATTGCTACCCGGATACGGCGGCATGATTCAACCTAATTGCTGGTTAACCCCCAGGCACTTAATTGACAAGGCAGGATTATGGAATGAATTTAGATGCCCTGATGACGATGGAGAGTTTTTTTGCAGGGTTATATTAGCAGGTAAGGGAGTAAAATTCAGTCGGACCGGCGTTAATTATTACCGTAAACATATCAAAGCAAACTCGTGGTCGGGCCAAAAAAGCCGGCAAGCTTTTGAGAACATTTTTTTATCAACCGATCTTAAATTTGGATATTTAAAAAACCGGACCCAGAGCGAATTACTTGATCAAATTTTTTCAAGGCATTATTGGGAAGTGGGAGTAGCCACCTATCCAAAATTTAAAGACATATCAGACAAGGCTATAAAAAAAGCGAAAGATTTAGGCTATAACGGACCTAAATACGTTTCGGGAAAAACCAGTACCTTTTTAAGTAAATTATTGGGTTGGCGAATAATGCGTTTATTGTCTTATGCAAAACATGGATTTTAAAAATCCATGCTGAAAACAGTCCCGAAAATATTTCATCAGAACATACCTACCGTACCGTATCACCACAAATTGAATTGTAATGATCTCATTTAACAAACCTCATATTACAGGTAACGAATTAAATTATATTTCGGACGCTATATCGAGGGGTAAAACTGCTGGAGACGGCTACTACACAAAAGCCTGCCAGGAATTGCTTTCCGATCTGTACGGATTTCCAAAAGCATTTTTAACAACCTCCTGTACAGACGCCTTGGAATTAGCGGCCCTGCTTATAAATATCCAACCCGGCGATGAGGTAATAATGCCATCATATACTTTTGTTTCTATGCCAAATGCTTTTCTATTACGGGGAGCTAAAATAGTTTTTGCAGACAGTAATATCGATAATCCCAATATTGATATTATTAAAATTGAATCACTAATTACACCGGCAACCAAGGCAATTGTAGTTGTTCATTATGCAGGCATAGCGTGCGACATGGACTTGCTGAAAGAAATAACAGATAAACACAAATTATTTTTAATAGAAGATGCGGCACAAGCAATTGATAGCTATTATAAGGGAAAACCTTTAGGCACCTTCGGGCATTTGGCTGCATTTTCATTTCATGAAACAAAAAACATAAGTTGCGGCGAAGGCGGGCTTTTAGTGATAAACGATGAATCGTTTTTTAAACGTGCTGAGATCATAAGGGAAAAGGGCACTAACCGATCAGCATTTTTTCGCGGAGAAGTTGATAAGTATAATTGGGTCGATATTGGGTCATCATTTTTGCCATCCGATATGCTGGCTGCTTTTTTATATGCACAATTAGAAAATATCGACAATATACAAAATAGAAGAAAGCTAATTTGGAATACTTATTATGATAGTCTGCTTCCACTTGAAAAAACCGGTTTGGTAAAGCTACCCCGGCTGCCGACATACTGTACCAATAATGCACACATATTTTATATGGTTTTTAATGACCTGGAAATACGCACAGCTTATATAGATCATATGAAGGCAAATAAGATACAAACTGTATTTCATTACATTGGTCTGCACAACAGCCCTTTCTATAAAGACAAGCACGACGACAGAAATTTACCGATGGTTGAAATGTACCAGGATTGCCTGGTGAGATTGCCTCTTTTTTACGATCTGGAGATTAATGACGTGGAGAAAGTAGTTAAAACGACACTTAGTTTTTTTCAATAAAGCGGACCAATATGAGTGCGATTACTTTTTTAAAAAAATCATTCGTTTCAAGAGCTCTTAACAGGCTATTTATAATTTGTAAAGATTTTTATATTGATTTATACATTCAGCGGCGGCTAATCAGCGACAGACCGGTTAATAGCGTTGCTCCTGAGTCAGGTATTAACAGATGGCAAAATACCTCTTATGACTCGTTTAATGCTATTTTCTTTAAACATAAGTATGTAACCGTAAAACCTGGCGACATCATTATAGATGTAGGCTGCGCAGATGGTAAATTGTTTAACTGCCTTTTATATAAAGGGCTTAAAAATAGGGTGCTCGGATATGAAATAAACAAAGCCGCAGGCTTAAAAACAAAAAATAATTTACTAAAGTATTCCAATGTGGAAATTATCCTGGAAGATATATTTGATAGTTTTCCGGCCGATGCGACACTATTTTATTTATTTAATCCCTTCGATGAAAAAATGATGTTACGCTTTATAGAAAATATAAAAAAAATAAGCTGCAATAAACCGACAATAGTTTACAATTATCCATTATTTGCACATCTGTTTGACCCTCAAAAGAAATTACTAATTTAACAATCATCTCATTTCAACAATGGCTTAGCTGTAATTGAGTTCATGGTATCAATATCGAGTAATTGAAACGGTTAATGATTTTTGTGTTAAGAAAAATTGGAAAATAATGTTTTTTACTGCGAAAATCGATCAGTCTCGAAGTTTTGCAATAAGGTCTTTAAAAAATAATTAAATAATTACAAATGATTGAAAGTTATTCCTTGCTCCTAAATCAAAGTCGTGCTTAGTAAGATAAAATATAAAATAGGAAAAATTATTCAAAGGGTAAATTTCTCGCCGATAAAATATTGGGAGGAAAGGGCTAAAAACTATGGAGAACTTTCAGTTTTGAACCTGAATCACAAAAGAGAAGAAATGCAGGCGGTAAAGGATTTCCAAATAAAAATCATTTTCCCGCTTTTGAAACGGGCCTTAAACGGAAGCGAAAAATCTGTATTGGATTTTGGCTGCGGGCCGGGAAGGTTTACAATAGAGCTAGCAGAGGTTATAACAGGCAAAGCCGTAGGAGTTGATCCAATTGAGCATTTAATACAATTAGCCCCCA